>PDWI01008068.1_pt1 | contig 12514 bp, 10 predicted proteins | sample 1430891 | NCBI WGS metagenome assembly PDWI01 (sample SAMN01162508, study PRJNA174530) | Oral metagenome, whole genome shotgun sequencing project. | biome: Marine environment; feature: Marine mammal; material: Swab sample of the gingival sulcus; isolation source: swab sample of gingival sulcus... | reverse complement strand
GTCTTATCCTTATTAAAAAGCACTCCATCAAAAACACTGAAATATTTGCTGCCAGAAGCAAGGCTAAAAAACTTCAAATTGCCACAAAAACGAAAAGCTTCAGCCCCTATAATTTTAAGACTCTTAGGAAACTTCATTCTCTCTAATTTTGTACAATTATGGAAAGCTTCCTTACCAATACTCTTAAGCCCCTCGGACAACTTAATTTCCCTTAAGTTAGAACAATCCCCAAAAGCATAATCACCAATCACAGTAACTCCTTTGGGCAAAGTAATATTTTTTAAGTTACAAGAATAAAATGCCCCATCCCCAATGGTTCGAAGACCAACAGGGAAATTAACTCTTGTTAAATTCACACAATAGAAAAAAGCATGCTCCTTAATCTCCTTAACTTTCTTAGGAACAGTATAGCTAGTAGCTTCCCTACCAGCGGGATAACAAATAAGCGTCGTCCTGTCCTTGTTAAACAAAACTCCCTTTAAGGCACTAAAATACCTGCTACTAGAATCAAGCCTAATAGCACTTAAAGAATGACACCAACGAAAAGCATCAAATCCAATTCTCTCAATACCTACAGGTAAATCAATTTCCCTTAAATTTTCACAACTTCGAAAAGCTCCACCACCAATACTTTTAAGCCCTGCAGGCAAAGCAATACTTCTCAAATCTTCACAACTTTCAAAAGCTCCATTACCAATACTTTTAAGACCTACAGGTAAATCAATTTCCCTTAAATTTTTACAGCAGAAAAAAGCCCCATTCCCAATTATCTTCACTGTATCCGGAATGCCGGTAATACCAATCAAATTATATATCTGCTCAAAAGAACTATATCCAATTTCATTTAAATATCCACCAAATGATCCCAGTTTTAAAAAAACATACTTTCCGGAATCTTGTATTTTTTTCCCCAACTTGCCACATTCGTAACTATTGTTACTCTTTTTCCCCGGAATGGCTTCTACAGGGATATTGTTTACCTCAATATAATTTACCGCAGTACTACTTGCAGAATGTTCAAGCCACTCTGACAAATCCTCATAGTTCACCGTTACAAAGTGTTTAGGTTCCTCTTTTGCATATACTCCAAAAGAACAAAACACCATACATAATAAAAAGAGAATTATTTTTTTCATAGAGGATTTTCCTCCTTATGGTTTTCTAATGAATAAACTTAAATGCTGTCATCATAAATGCCAATGCGGTGAAACCGAGAAACATAAAAGAAAAAGCCATTTTGAACCGCGTGTCTATTCTGGCAAACTGCCTATCAACCTGTTCAAAGCGTTGTTCAAAATGCCTCTCCATTTGCTCGAAGCGTTTATCAACCTGCTCGAAGCGCTTGTCCATCTGCTCAAAGCGTTTGTCAATCTGCTCAAAGCGTTTGTCAAGATATCTCTCCATTTGCTCGAAGCGCTTTTCAACCTGCTCAAAGCGTTGTTCAAAGTGCCTCTCCATTTGCTCGAAGCGTTTGTCAACCTGCTCAAGGCGCTTATCAATTTGCTCGAAGCCTTTCTCCATTAGGTCAAAGCCCTGCTTCATCAACTCCCGCTGATTTTTAAGCTCCTCTTCAACCCTGATTATCCGTTCTCTCTGGTCAAATTCGGCATCACTGAAATTACTTTTTTCAGGACGAAATACCTGAGGATAATTTTCAGTGAGATATGCCCCGATGTATTCAAGGTCTTGTTTTGTCAGTTTAGATTCCATAGCTATCATTCCTATTACCTCTCCTATAATATATTATATAAGGACTGTCAAGCCCTTATATAATATAAACGACTGAGAATACAAAATTTAAAAAATTTATGAAATTTTTTTAAAAAAATACTAAAAAAAATCAGTATTCACCTCCTAACTAGACAAAATAGTATATTTGCTCTAATTCTCTGGCATCTCTATGGTTAAAAAATAATATGGTGTCAGAGATAAAGTTTAAGTGACGGAATACATGAAGTTGCTCCAAAATTTACATCTCTGGCACAGCAAAGTATCTCTGACACCTCTGCGAGGTTATATTTCTTCAACTAAGCGGGTGCCAGAGCAGTGTTTATTCCTAAGCAGAAAAATAGACAAAAAAAAGAGCAATTACAAATTGTTCCCCTTGAAAATAGACTATATTTTGTGCCAAAAAGCACAAACATAGAGCTTACTTTAGTTAAACTTGGTTTAGGAATAAACTCTGGTGTCAGAGACAAAAATTTAAGTGTCAAAAAAAATTAAAGCCACTCTAAAACTTACATCTCTGACACCTTGCTTATGTTTAGAAATAAATACTGCAAGGGGCGTTATTTTTTAAGGTCTATATCTTAGAAGTGATCTTTCTTTATGTTTCAAAGTAAATATCGGAAAAATAAATTTACTGATTATAGAAGTTAAAATATCAAGCAAATAAATGGAGATATCTTTAACATCCATAGAGACTCAAAACTTCAACTCTACGCATAATCATTCATCCAAGAGATGAACAAAGAGTCCGCTCCTTAGCTTAGGCTCGAACCAAGTTGACTTAGGTGGCATTATCTTTCCCGAATCGGAAACATCCATGAGTTGCTCGACTTCAGTGGGATAGAGCGAAAAGGCAACCGCATATTTTCCGGAATCGACCAATCGCTCCAACTCCTGGGCACCCCGAATGCCACCTACAAAATCTATTCTCTCACTCTTTCGTGGGTCATCAATTCCAAGTATGGAAGCGAGAATATTCTTCTGTAGAATATTAACATCAAGGGACTCCACAGGGTCGGGAGAAATTTCGAACTTAGGAGAAAGTCCATACCACTTCCCTTTTAGATACATTGAGAAGCGATGAACTGTTTTGGGAACCTTATCGCCATTCTCCACTATGGAGAAAACCTCACCCAGAGTTTGCAGAAATTTCTCTCCGCTTGTACCATTTAGGTCAGACACAACTCTGTTGTATGGTAGTATGGATAAACAGTCATGTGGAAAAAGAACCGTCAGAAATGAGTTAAACTCCTCCTCACCGGAACAAGTCCCCCTCTCCCGGCGAAGTTGCCCTACCCTTGCAGCCGAGGCAGCCCTATGGTGCCCATCTGCAATATAGAGAACATCATCTTTAAGCATCTCCGTAATGCCTTCTATTAAACGGGTATCGTCAATTCGGTGCCCGAAGTGACGAACCCCGTCCTCGGCTACAAAGTCAAAGATGGGCAGGGAACTCATGGCATCCCTTACTAAAGCCCGCTTCTCTTCCGAGTCCCTGTATATCATGAAAACAGGACCGGTATTGGCATTGAGAATCTCCAAATGATTTGTCCTGTCCTCTTCCTTGTCTTCCCGGGTGAGCTCATGCTTTTTTATCACATTATCAAAGTAGTCATCAATGCTGACCAGGGCAACTACGCCGGTTTGACTCCTCCCATCCATAACCTGAGTGTAGAGATAGTAGCAGGTCTTTTCATCCTCTTGCAATATGCCCTCCTGCCTAAACCTGTCGAGATTTTCCCGCCCCTTTAAATAGACCTCCCGAGAATAGGGATCAGCCGAGCTGTCCAAGTCCATTTCAGGTCTGGTTATGTGGAAGAAACTCAGCGGATTCTCTCGGGCAACTTCCAGAACCTCATCCAAGGTCAAAACATCATAGGGTAATTCGGCGACCTCTGGAGTCAAATCGCTCGCAGGTCTCAGTGCACGAAAGGGCTTTATCTTTGCCATGGCTCACCTCTGTAAAAACTTTAATTGTTCCCCTCGCAAAAAAATAGAGAGGTTTACAACCCTGAGCTGTCAGTAAAAGGAAATGACATTTTATTTCAAGAATAATTCATGTTAAACCATGCTTTTCAACTTGACATTTCCTCCTTAAAAGGAAAAATTTCACCATCACTTTATGAAGCAAAAGATGAGGTTTCACACATGGTATATAATTTTTCGGCAGGTCCGGGAGTACTGCCCAAGGAAGTTTTAAACAAAGCGGCACAGGAGCTGGTTGACTTCGAGCAGACGGGAATGTCTGTAATGGAGATGAGCCATCGATCATCCCACTTTCAGGAAATAATCGATGAAACGGAATCGCTTCTCAGAGAACTCCTGGAGATTCCCGAGAGCTACCATGTTCTATTTTTGCAGGGAGGAGCTTCCCTCCAGTTCGCCATGATTCCCATGAACTTAATGACAGTGAACAAGACCTGTGACTTCATACACACCGGAACATGGACGGGCAAGGCGATGAAAGAAGCCGCCAACATGGGCAGTGTAAATGTAGTTGCCTCCTCTGAGGACGCCGCCTTCTCATATATTCCACTCATTGAAGAAATCAACTTCAACGAAGATGCGGACTATATCCACATCTGTCATAACAATACCATATATGGCACAAAGTACATCGACTTGCCCTCCAATGACCGGGTTCCCCTCGTGGCAGACATGTCATCGTCAATCCTCTCGGAGAAAATAGACATTTCAAATTTCGACCTCATCTTTGCAGGAGCCCAGAAAAACATCGGCCCCGCAGGACTCACCATTGTCATAATAAAGAGCGAGCTCCTGAAGCGCATTCCCAATGGCGTCCCAACCATGCTGGACTACCGAACCCATGTGGAAAGCGGGTCGCTCTTCAACACTCCTCCAACATACTCAATCTATATGGCAGGCTTGGTGCTGAAATGGATTAAGGAAATGGGAGGAGTTGCAGCCATGGAGGAGTACAACGCCCAAAAGGCAAAGCTAATATATGACCTCATCGACAACTCATGGCTTTTCAACGGACTTGCAATGAGAGCCTATCGCTCCACCATGAATGTAACCTTTTCAACGGGCTCTCAAAGCCTTGACCGGAAGTTCCTCGCCCGGGCAACCGAGGAGGGACTAATTGCCCTCAATGGACATAAGAGTCTTGGAGGAATGAGGGCGAGCATATACAATGCGATGCCTCTGGAAGGAGTTGAAAAACTCGTGGAATTGATGAAAAAATTTGAAAGGGAAAACTAAATGCCATATTTTTTTCCCACATTCGCCTTTCTCTGCTAATCCTCCTAAGTAACAATGCCGAAAAATAAACATAAGGTAATGCTTCATTATCAATTTATTTTTCAGGTGCCCACTATGCAAAACATGGACTTCTACAATGGTAAATATATGAGGGATATGTCCCCCTCTTTTGAGAAAAATGACCCTGAGTATTTTTCTCGCACCACAAAGAACCTCGAAAGGGATAGGAGGCGACACGAAAAAAAGGCAGTCCGAATGCTTACCTTGATTTTCAGTCTGGTCATTGTGGCTTTCACAACAGGTCTGGTCGTGGGGATTAAGTTTGCAGGAGGAGCAGACAAAAAGATTGTGGACGACCAGACTGCCAATGCCGTAAACGATTTGGGAGAACAGGTTTCCAAGCTGGTGAATGACATAAAGGTTACCCAAAAACCTGCGGACAAACTCTATCCCAGCAAGCAATATCCCTATGTGATTCAACTTGATAATAGCTTCAAACAAAAGGACTTCAAGACCATTGCAAACTATTTGAGCCACCAGGGACACACTGTCATAGTATCCAAGCTTGCTAATAATAACTATCGCCTTTATACAGGCCCCTACAAAACCAAGGATGAGGCAAAGGCAAACCTAAACAAATTCTCAGCCTACAAGGAATATGCCCTTCAAAATCAGGCAAAGATAATCAAGCGAATTTAATAGAATCATAGAATCGACCATTTCAAAAGCCCAATGGGGTCAGCACGAACTTTTGATTAAAGAAAGGTATGAAAAGAGCCGACCAACTTCTCCATTTCAGGGAAAACCTTGGGCTTTAGGCGACTATGACACATTGTTCGCAGATAGAAGAACCTCCTGCCATTTATAAAAAAACCTTCAATTCCTAAAAAAGGACTCTTGGGATATTGGTAGGAGTAAATCTTAAAATTAGCACCACTTCTCAACAAAGTTCGCTTAAAACCGACAAATCCGGTTTCCACAATCCATGAAGAAATGGCTCTGTCAATGTCATGGAGCCTGAACCTGTAAATTCGGGACTCTATCCCAAAGAGATAGTCATATTTATTATCCTCACCCGGGGAAACCCCAAACTTTGCCGACTGACCGGTGTCTCGGTACTTCCAACTTTTTTTTATGAGAATGGGGCGATGCTTCATCTCCAGAGAGTAGCCAAGGCTATCATTAATAATCCTGAAAATTTTCCTCTCTTTCAGAAGGAGGAGAGAGCTGTTCATGCTATAACGGATAAAACGAATCCCCTGTTGTGACCTCACTTTGGAGAGCATCTCAACTGCCTTCTTCTGAAATTCATGAACCCTATTGTTCCCTGACTCAAGGGCAACCATAGACTTGAGATAATAAATGGCATCCTCAACTTGATGTGACTTAATCAGCTCCAGTGCTAAATTGTAGAAATATTCAACTCCTCCATTATAAACAGGCATGAAATGTTTCTCCCCCTTTAAGGGAATGCGTATGGAGCCTGCCCTGTCATAGTAGTATTCATTGCCCCACCTGTCCTTGAAGTACTTCCAATCGGGCATTGCAGGCGTTGCTCCTTTGGAAAATAAAATTAGGAGGAGGAGTGGCAGGCAGAGAAAAATAGTTTTTTTACCATAAACTATCATATCATCAAAGCAAGGCGATTACCACAATTAGAACTATAACAAAGACTACAAAAAGCAAATAAAAGAAGATACTGCCAAAACCTTTGGAGCTTTCTTCCTCCTCGGGAGATTTTTTTTCTGTAGATGTAGGAGAAGAACTCTTCCAATCCATTCGTAATTTTACATTTTCCTCTTCAATCATCTTAGCATAAATTCCCTTTGCAACCAAGACATAGATAACATATCCTTGACCTTGATTTGGAACCTTGTGAACAATTCGCCCCGGAACAGGAAGAGCATTCCCCTCATGGTCTCTGGCATTGTAGGCATCCACTATTTTTTCAGTTAGACCGTCCTTTCCGGGGAGGCTCACATATATTTTATCCCCGGGAGAAACCTGATCCACAAACTTACCCTTAACGGGAGAAAGCACTGAATTCCCTTCAACCACAGCCTGTGCCTCAGATTCTATCTCTTTCAATTTTTTTTGAAATTCACTTTCTCCATCTCCCTGAGATTTACTTTCCCTTGAAGTCCCGCCGGGATGTCCGGTTATTTCAATACCGCGGGTTGCTACCTCCACGGAATTAGTGTCTTCAAATTCAATCTGAGTTCTGGCGTCACCGTCTTCAAAATACTTCTGAATAAAACCCTGAATAAAATTAGATAGATGATCTAAATTTTTATTTGCCGTTTGGGAAAACAGGTTTCCCGAGAGGAAGTTTGAACGCAGGGAATTTTCAATTTGAGAAGAGGAGGAGCCTTCCCCGTCCTTAGCATATGACAACATACTGGTGAAGAGAGATGACCATTCATCAAATATTCTTATCTTTGTAAAAAGATTATCTCCCTGAGCAACAAGAGATCTCATTGCAGCGATATAATTTTTTTCAATATTAACAAATGCAAAAAAGAGTCCCGATTTATCTTCCTCGGGAACAAAAAACTTTCCCTTAATAACAACAATATCATCAAGTTTACCGGAAACCATGAGCTTTGCACTATCCATGTCACCATCGGTATATTTAAGGGCAATATCAATCCTCTGGGTCTTTTCGTTTACACTGTCATATGAATTCATTTTTTCAACCTCAGTCCTTGATAAAACTTTTTTCTAAAATTTCATATTTTTTTCGAGGTTTTAAATTTATAATTTTTTCAAGACCTGTAATAATACCGGGTATATTCTTGCCATCAGTCTTCAAAATATAATATCCCTCACTTTCAATATTATCCATAACCAATCTCTTATTTTTGGGAATTTTAATGCCAAGGGAGTCTCCCAGAACGGCAACCAGATGTTCCGGCAGGAGATACTTCAACGACATTTTGTTTAGCCCCAGTTTAAGTCTCCTCACCTCAACAAATCCCTCAAGCATATCATGGGGAATATTGTTCCACTTCGCAGGATTGGAAACTAAAATCAAAATAATCTCGTCCAACTCTTTGTTTTCAAGCACCCTGAAGTATGTACAATACGCCTTGTAGCTACTCAGAAGCCCGAATAAAGTGTCATCTTTCTCCCTATCCTTCGAAACCTTTCTCAATTTCACTCCTCATCAAATGCAAGTATATCTGTTATCATAGATTCTAATGAGTTTTAAGTCAACAAGTTCATTTAAAGTTTTCACGGTTTTATCCTCAGAGATTCCCAGAAAATTTGAGATCTCATCAAGGGTTGCCGATTTATTTGTTCGCATATAGTCCATAATATCGCCTTCATGGTGCGAAAGAGTTCCCAGATAATATTTCTGCTTACTACCAAAGTCCTCTTTTGTTATGGCAATACGCCCATTATATCTGGAATATGCCTGCAATACCGATTCAATATTTATTTCAATGGTTGGAGAAATATTTCTCAGCTTCAAAAAGACATTCCCATATTGAGGCTCAACCATGAGCTTAACCAAAAACTCATCAATAAAAGAAGAATCGATTACCTCAACTCTTTCAAAATCCAGTATTATAACTTCATTATCACTCAGGTTGAGGAGTTTTTTCTCCGTAGCCTCATAGACCTTCCTGCCAATGGGACGAGTTATTAAATCGGGAGTTTTAACTCCTGCACTTTTTGCTATCTTTGAAATATTAAGTATCATATCCCTCTACTTTTTAGCCCTACTTAAGGTAATGGAAATCTGTGTTCCCCTAAAATGTTCCAAGCCATTCTTATGAAATACATATCTCCCCCCACTCCCCTTACGCTTAAAAAGCATTGTAAGGGAGGCGTCACAGGAGCGAAGATAAATCTCACCATTGAGTCGCTCGACAATATCGCTGACCTGACACAACCCGTAACCATGTGGCCGCTTACTGGAAATGGGCATTGTCATAACCTTCTCCAAAAGATCGGCAGTGGTGCCAAACTTTATGTTCTTCACGTCTTCAAAACTCTTTCGAATGCCAATACCCGAATCTCCAATAACCAGCCTCACCACATTTTCACGCCCCATGTCATAGGTCTGCATGGCAAGAAAACCCGAGTCAAGGCTGTGCTCAAAAATATTCTGGCATAGCTCGGAGATGACCGTAATGAAATACCCCACCACCTCTTCGCTCATCCAATATTTAAGTATGGAGGAGGCTCTCTTTCTAAAAAGAGCAATGACCGAAGCAATGACCTCAAGGCTTCGTTTCTCCTTATTGGGAATCTCGGTCAACTCAATGAGCTTCTTACTTTCCTTGGAGCGCCGAAGAAAGAATTTCTCATCGAGTGAGGTGGGAACCTCAAATATTTCATGCTCAAAAAAATTCATCCTATCCATGTACTGATGAATCTGCACGGGAATATTTAAGAGTTCCATTCTCCTGCCCGTATCTCTTAAGTAATTCCTCCCCAGAAGAAGAAAGGCAACCATGGAATAGGGTTCAATAAATCCCACTCCCGACATATCAAGTGAAACACCACCCTCCCCATAATCCTTTCCTGTGGGAAGTAGCCCCTCAAAGAGAAAGGGGTCGCGAAATTTATCGGGTACCCGAACTATTGTTTTCTTAGCGGTGGTCATTGTTCACACATCTCTCTGTTTACTATGTCGGTATTTTTACCCCGTGACTAAAATAATTATTCCCATAAGAAATATTTTAACTTTCTGAATTTATTAGAGGTTTATTGAAGAAAAAAGCAGGGGGCATCAAAACCCTCTGCTTCAAAGAATTTATGTGGAATTTAACGATATTTTAACTATATGTTAAACTCCTTCCCCTCAAAGATACGCAACAGCTCCATTGCACCCTTAGTTGGGGATAACTGACCATTAAGAACTCGATTCTCAATAATAGGCTTATACCTACGCACCGAATCATTGTTGAAGAACATCCGACTGAGATACTCCGTAACAAGGCTATGTACCCACTCAATATTCTGCTTCTGTCTTCGATGTGCAAAGAATCCCGAAGTTCTTGTTATATTTTCAAAATCCTTAATCATATCCCAGAGCTCATCCAAACCATAGCCGCTAACTGCTGAACAGGCAAGTGCTCTGGATTCCCAACCTTCGGTAGAAGGCTGAAGGAAATGCAAGATTCTATCAAACTCTCCCTTGGCGGTTTCAGCTCTCACCTTATTGTTGCCATCCGCCTTGTTGACAATAATGAGGTCTGACCTCTCCATGACACCCTTCTTTATGCCCTGTAGCTCATCGCCGGCTCCGGCAATTTGAACAAGGATAAACATATCGACCATGGAACGGACTGTAACTTCACTCTGCCCAACCCCAACGGTTTCAACTAAAAGAGTGTCATAACCTGCGGCTTCACAGATTATCATTGTCTCACGGCTTTTTCTGGCAACTCCCCCCAAAGCTCCTCCTGACGGAGAAGGTCTAATAAAGGCATTTTTATGTCTTGAGAGGCGTTCCATCCTGGTCTTATCACCGAGGATACTTCCTCCCGTAACACTACTACTTGGGTCAACGGCAAGAACGGCAACCTTGTGTCCCTTGTCGCAAAGACGCATTCCAAAGGTCTCAATGAGAGAACTCTTTCCTGCACCGGGAACACCGGTAATGCCTATACGAACCGCATTTCCGGAATAGGGCAGGAGCCGTGTGAGTATCTCCTGCGCTATTTCCTGATGTTTTTCGGCATTACTTTCCACAAGGGTGATCGCTCGTGCGATAATGGTAATATCTCCTTCACGAACACCCTTGACATATTCGTCAATAGAATACTCACGCCTTTTTACAAAGGGACGCTTGCCACCACCCGAAGATTGAGCATCAGATTTATAGCTTCCATCGTGAAGACTCTCAATCCCCGACATTACATTTGTGGTAAATCCTTCAGACTCTCCTGCATTTTCAGGGACCCATTCAGGCCTATTGACTTGTTTATCATCCATTTTACATACCGAACCTTTCTTTTAGTCGTACAATCATCTTCTTCGCAGCTACAGGGATTACAGTACCGGGACCGAAAACAAACTCCGCTCCACTGTCATAGAGGTGCTGATAATCCTGTGCGGGAATAACCCCTCCGATGATTACCATGATGTCCTCACGACCTCTCTTCTTGAGCTCCTCAACAAGCTGAGGAAGAAGAGTGTTGTGACCGGCTGCAAGAGAACTAAATCCAACGATGTGAACGTCGTTCTCAACCGCCATATCAGCTGTTTCATCGGGAGTCTGGAAAAGAGGTCCGACGTCAACGTCGAAACCGAGGTCGGAATAGGCAGTTGCCACAACCTTGGCTCCACGATCGTGTCCGTCCTGACCGATTTTCGCAATGAGAATCCTTGGACGACGACCTTCCTTCTCTTCAAACTCGTCACATAGCTTCTGAACTTCATCCATTTCATCTGTTGCAGCATACTCGGAGCTGTAAACACCTGAAATAGATTTAATAACTGCCTGGTGTCTTGGGAAAACCTTTTCGATTGCATCTGAAATTTCACCGAGACTTGCTCTGGCCTGAGCTGCCTCAACTGAAAGTGCAAGGAGGTTACCGTTTTCTCTTGACTCGGCAGCCTTGGTAATTCCTTCAAGTAACTGCTGAACCTTAGCCTCGTCCCTGTTGGCACGAAGTTTTTTGAGTCGCTCAATCTGAGCAGCTCGTACAGCAGTGTTGTCAATTGCAAGAATATCGATTGGATCTTCATGCTCCAGTCTGTACTTGTTTACACCGATAATAGGCTCGGACTTAGAGTCAATCCTTGCCTGTCGTCGGGCAGCAGCTTCCTCAATACGCATCTTAGGTACACCGGTATCAATTGCCGCAGCCATTCCACCGAGACCTTCGATCTCAACGATGTGACTCCATGCCTTTCTTCTAAGCTGGTCAGTGAGCCACTCAACATAGTAAGAACCTCCCCATGGGTCGATTGACTTACAGATTGTTGTTTCACCCTGAAGATAGATCTGAGTGTTACGGGCAATACGCGCTGAGAAGTCAGTTGGAAGGGCAATGGCCTCGTCCAATGCATTTGTGTGGAGAGACTGTGTGTGCCCCAGAGTGGCAGCCATAGCCTCAATACAAGTTCTTGCAACATTATTAAATGGATCCTGCTCTGTCAAACTCCAACCTGAGGTCTGGGAGTGTGTACGAAGAGCAAGAGATTTAGGATTCTTAGGATTAAACATATTAACAAGCTTAGCCCAGAGAAGTCTTCCCGCACGGAGTTTTGAGACCTCCATGAAGTAGTTCATTCCCTCCGCCCAGAAGAAAGAAAGACGAGGAGCAAACTTGTCAACATCAATACCGGCGGCAATACCTGTCTTAATGTACTCAAGACCGTCGGCAATTGTATATCCAAGCTCAATATCCGCAGTTGCACCGGCTTCCTGCATATGGTAACCGGAGATGGAGATACTGTTAAACTTGGGCATGTTTTGTGAGGTGTATTCGAAAATATCACCGATAATTCTCATTGATCCCTTGGGCTCATAGATGTATGTGTTACGAACCATGAACTCCTTGAGGATGTCATTCTGAATTGTACCTGCAAGCTGATCAAGGCG
>PDWI01008067.1_pt1 | contig 12515 bp, 9 predicted proteins | sample 1430891 | NCBI WGS metagenome assembly PDWI01 (sample SAMN01162508, study PRJNA174530) | Oral metagenome, whole genome shotgun sequencing project. | biome: Marine environment; feature: Marine mammal; material: Swab sample of the gingival sulcus; isolation source: swab sample of gingival sulcus... | reverse complement strand
TATGATAAATTCTATGCAGAGTTTAGAAGAAAACAGCACGGTTTTTAGAGAAGTTAAAAGTGGAAGTATAAAGTTTTTATATATTGCCCCTGAAAGATTAGCAAGTGGGGATTTTATAGAGTTTTTAAAAAGTTTACATGTAAATTATTTTGTGATAGATGAGGCCCATTGTGTTTCGGCTTGGGGGCATGAATTTAGGGCAGATTATTTAAATTTAAGTTTACTAAAAGAAAATTTTCCAAATACACCAGTAGTTGCGTTTACCGCCACAGCTACTTTGAAAGTTCAAGAGGATATTTGCCATTCATTAAAGCTTAAAAATCCAAAAGTTTTTAGAGCAAAAACAAAAAGAGATAATCTCATCATCGAAGTTCATAAGCGAAATAAAAATGGCGCAAATCAAATTTTAAATTTTTTACGTAATCACAAAAATCAATGCGGTATCATTTACACTTTTACACGAAAAGAGGCCGAAAAGTTAGCCCTTTTTCTTCAATCTCATGGACATAGTGCTATGGCTTATCATGCAGGTTTAGATGCCCAGCAAAGGCAAAAAGTTTATGAATATTTTGCATACGAAAAAATTGACATCGTAGTTGCAACTATCGCTTTTGGAATGGGAATTGATAAATCAAATATTCGCTTTATCATACACACAAGTTTGCCAAAAACTTTAGAAAATTACTATCAAGAGATAGGAAGAGCAGGGCGTGACGGGGAGATGTCAAAAACCTATCTTTTGTACTCAAAGTCCGACGAAATAGGCAGAATGAGGCAGATAGATGAGAGTATAAACGAAGAGTATAAAAAAGTTGGAATTGAAAAACTAAATTACATGTATCGTTTTTGCATCTCAAGTAAATGTCGCCATCAATTAATCGCAAAATATTTTCAAGATGATATAAAGATATGTGAGAGTTTATGTGATAATTGTTTAAGAGGAGAGGTTAAAACACGCGATATTACAATAGAAGCTAAAAAAGTTCTCTCAGCCATCTACCGCACAAATCAAATGTTTGGAAGTGGTTATATTATCGATATTTTAAGGGGTTCAAAAGCGAAGCGAATATTGGATTTTAATCATGATAAACTAAGTGTTTACGGCATCGGAGATGATTTGGATAAGAATCAATGGACAAATATCATTGATAGGCTTTTAGATATTGAAGCTTTAAGCATTAATGAACATAAAAGTTTAAAAATCACAAATTTTGGTTTTGAAGTTTTAAAGGGTCAAAAAAGTGTAAGTATAGATGAAGCGCTTTTAGAAACTAGCTCTTATGTAGAACAAAGCGAAGAGGGTTTAAGTGTAAATGATGAGATATTTGAGAAGTTTAAAGTTTTAAGAAAATCAATAGCCCTCGCAAGTGAAGTGCCAGCTTATATAGTTTTTAGCGATAAAACATTAAAAGAGATTTGTGAAAAATTGCCACAAAATGAGGAAGAATTTTTAAGTATAAATGGGGTTGGAAACGCAAAGCTTGAAAAGTATGGTAAGGAGTTTTTAAGCCTTTGTGAAGAGATAAAAAAAGAGTATGAAGGGAAGTTGCCAACACATAAATTAACCAAAACTCATCTGCAAAGTTTAGAGCTTGTAAGTGATGGTAAAAGTTTGCAAGAGATGGCAGATATAAAAGAGGTTAGTTTAAATACAATTATTTTACATGTAAATATTTTATGTGAACATGGAAAAATCTCGCAAGATAAAAAACAAGAATTGCTTTTACATGTAAAAATTCCTCAAGATATAAAGCAGTGGATAGAAGAGGGTTTAAAGCTTGATGATATTGGCGAACTTAGGAGTTTATTATATAGGTATGAGCTTTTAAGTAAGGAGTAGTTAAGGGGTTTTTGTATAAAATTCAATAATTGAATAAATAGGAAAATATGTGCAAGAAGAGTTAGAATTATCCATATTAAGACGTGCAAAAGATGTGAAAAATCAGCAATCTTTGGCGCGTGAACTAGGTTTTAGTGTGGGCAAGGTAAATTATGTCTTAAAAGCGCTTATTCAAAAAGGTTTGATAAAGGCGGAAAATTTTGCTTCATCAGATAATAAAAAGCGGTATAAGTATATTCTTACACCTAAAGGAATTGAGGCAAAATTTGAATTGACAAAAAAATTTATCGAACTTAAAAAACGCGAATATGAAGAGTTGCAAAAAGAGCTTGAAAGTATGACAAAGGAGAGGGTTTGAAAGATATAATAGCTATCATAGGTCTTGAATTGGTATAGCAGTAGCAATTCATTATGTAATATTTTAATGATGGAGAATTTGTGATATGTATAGAGTATTGTTAGTCTTTGGAACAAGACCAGAAGCTATAAAAATGGCACCATTAGTAAAAGCTTTTGAAAAAGAAGATGACATAGAAGCAAAAGTATGCGTAACAGCGCAACATAGGCAAATGCTAGATCAAGTTCTGGACGTATTTGATATAGTTCCTCATTATGATTTGGATATTATGAAACACGGTCAGGATTTATACGATATAACGGCAAATGTTCTTCTTGGTATGAAAAAGATTTTATCTGAATTTAAACCTAATATTGTATTTGTTCATGGCGATACTACTACAACTTCTGCCGTTTCACTTGCTTCTTTTTATCAAAAGATAAAAGTAGGACATGTGGAAGCAGGTCTTAGGACAAATGATATTTACTCCCCTTGGCCTGAAGAAGCAAATAGGCAAATATCAGGAGTGTTAGCTAATTATCACTTTGCACCCACAATTACGTCTAAAAATAATCTTTTAAAAGAAAATAAAGATGAGAAAAATATCATAGTTACCGGAAATACCGTAATAGATGCACTATTTATGGCGTTAGAGAAAATAGAGAATGATAAAAAACGAAAAGAGCAGATAGAAAATAATATATCTTTGCAGTACAGGCTGGATGAAAATAGGAAAATCATACTTGTAACCGGACATAGAAGAGAAAATTTTGGGCAAGGGTTTGTAAATATCTGCAAAGCTTTGAAAACTCTTGCTGATAATAATTCGGATATAGACATACTCTATCCTGTTCACTTAAATCCGAACGTCCAAAAACCGGTTAAAAAGATACTTTCAAATACTTCAAATATATATCTAATAAAACCACTTGCTTATGAAAGTTTTATCTATATAATGAATAAATCATATTTTATTATAACAGATTCAGGTGGGGTTCAAGAAGAAGCACCGTCTTTAGGGAAGCCGGTATTGGTGATGAGAGATACAACCGAGCGACCGGAAGCAGTTGAAGCCGGAACTGTGAAGTTAGTTGGCACAGATATAGACTTGATTATAAGTGAAGCTCAAAAACTTCTGGATAATAATAAAGAATATGATAAAATGAGTAAATCACATAATCCTTATGGAGATGGAAAAGCTTGTGAGAAAATAGTTAATTTTATAAAGGAAATGGATGAATAGTAGTAGATTTAAAAAAGTTTGTATGATAGGGCTTGGATATATAGGTCTTCCTACTGCTGCAGTTTTTGCATCAAGAAAAGTTAATGTAATAGGTGTAGATATAAATCAAAAAGCAGTTGATACTATAAATCAAGGGAAAGTCCATATAATTGAGCCTGAACTTGATATATTAGTTAGTTCTACCGTTAAAGATGGATTTTTAAAAGCTACTACAAAACCTGAAGAGGCTGATGCTTTCATAATTGCAGTTCCAACACCTTTTAAAGGTGATAATCATGAGCCAAATTTAGATTATATAAAATCAGCTTCAAAATCTTTGGCAAAAGTTTTAAAAAAAGGAGATCTGGTTATTTTAGAATCAACTTCTCCCGTAGGAACTACCGAACAAATGGTCGAGTGGTTGGCTGAGGAAAGAGCTGATTTAACTTTCCCTCAACCAAATGGGGAAGATTCTGATATTGCAATTGCGCACTGTCCGGAAAGAGTATTACCGGGTCATGTTATAAGAGAATTAGTGGAAAATGATAGAATAATTGGTGGTATGACTTCAAAATGCACAAAATATGCAACTGAGTTATATAAAATATTTGTCAAGGGTAAATGTATAGCTACAAATACAAGAACTGCCGAAATGGCAAAACTAACTGAAAATGCTTCTCGTGATGTACAGATTGCTTTTGCAAATGAGTTATCAATACTTTGTGATAAAATGAATATAGATGTTTGGGAACTTATAAAGTTGGCAAATAGGCATCCTAGAGTAAATATACTTCAGCCCGGATGTGGTGTTGGAGGGCATTGTATAGCTGTTGATCCGTGGTTTATAGTAAATGCTTATCCAAAAGAGGCAAAGCTTATTAATACCGCAAGATATGTAAATGATGGAAAGCCATATTTTGTGATAGATAAAGTAAAAAAAGCAATTATAGACATGAAAAATCCAAAGGTTGCATGTTTAGGACTGGCTTTTAAACCTAATATTGATGATTTAAGAGAATCGCCGGCATTAGAGATAACAAAAATGTTGTCAGATATCAATGGATATGAAATATTAGCAGTTGAGCCAAATATTGAAAGTTTACCTAATGTATTGGAAAATAGAAAAAATGTTCGTTTTGTTGGCTTGGAAGATGCTAAAAAAGAGGCTGATATACTTGTTGTGTTGGTTGGACATGGTGAGTTTGAAACTATAAAAAAAGAAAAAAAAGTATTAGATTTTTGTGGAGTGTTAAATAAATGATTCAAGCTATTATAAAAAAAGGTCAAGTTATAGGAGAAGAGGTTTCTGCTCCAATGGTTTCTGATGGTTCGCTTCTTATCAAAGTGGTAAATAGTTGTATTTCAGCAGGAACTGAGATAAGTGGTGTAGCAAGCAGTGGCAAATCGCTTATTAGACGAGCATTAGAGCAACCACAAAATATTAAAAAAGTTATAGATATGGCAAGATCTGATGGTATTGCTAGTGTTTATTCAAAAGTCAAAGGTGTATTAGATAGTGGAAGTCCTACGGGATATTCTATAAGCGGTGTTGTTTTGGCTGTTGGAAAAGATGTGAATGGTTTTAAAGTGGGAGATAAAGTGGCAGCTGCCGGAGCAGGACTAGCAAACCATGCAGAGTATGTAGATGTTCCACAAAATCTTGTGATGAAAATGCCAAAAGAGATGGATTTTAAAAAAGCTTCAACGGTAACCCTTGGCGGAATTGCTATGCAAGGAGTAAGAAGAACTGACTTAAGACTTGGCGAAATGTGTGTAGTTGTGGGTGCTGGCATACTAGGCCTTCTTGCGGTACAAATGCTAAGATTATCCGGAATTAGGGTTGCTGTGAGTGATTTTGACGATAGAAGATTAGATATAGCAAAAGAATATGGAGCTGAACTTATAATAAATCCTTCACGTGATAATGCGGTTGATATGATTTTAAATTGGAGTGGTGGATATGGTGCTGATGCTGTTTTATTTACGGCTGCAACAAATAGTAGTGAAGCACTTTCGCAATGCTTTCAAATGTGTAAGAAAAAAGGCAGGGTTGTTTTAGTTGGTGTTGCCGGTATGAATATCAAACGAGAAGATATGTATGCTAAAGAGCTTGATTTTCTTATCTCTACTTCGTATGGACCCGGAAGATATGATAAAAATTATGAAGAAAAAGGACTTGACTATCCATATAGTTATGTAAGATGGACTGAAAATAGAAATATGACAGAGTATCTTAGGCTGACACATGCCGGAGCGATTAAGTTAGACAAACTTATCGATGCAAAGTATGATATATCACATGTTGCACAAGCATTTGAATCTCTTCAGACATCCGGTGTTAAACCTTTAATGGTTTTACTTGATTATGGAGAGGCTGATTTAGATAAGCTTAATATTTATTTGGAGCAAGACAGGAAAGTTGTTTTAAATACAAATCCTTCAAAAAAAGATATTATAAATATTGCACTCATTGGGGCCGGTGGTTTTGCTACTAGTATGCACCTGCCAAATATAGCAAAACTAAAAGATAAGTATAAGTTGCACGCTGTTATGAATAGAACAGGACATAAGGCAAAAGTTGTAGCAGAGCGATATAAGGCTAATTATGCTACTACTAACTATGAAGATATATTAAATGATGAAAATGTTGATTTGGTACTTATTGCCACTAGGCACGATAGTCATGCTTCTTTAGTGTTGCAAGCACTTAAGGCTAGAAAGCATGTATTTGTTGAAAAACCTCTTGCAGTTAGTCAAGAAGAATTAGATCAAATAAAAGCTTTTTATGAAAGTGATACACAAAATAAACCTTTACTTTTTACCGGGTTTAATAGAAGATTTAGCAAATACGCTCAGGAGATAAAAAAGCATACAGATAAAAGAATAAATCCGATGCTAATACGATATCGTATGAATGCCGGATATATTCCACTTGATCATTGGGTTCACGAAAGTGGCGGTAGAATGGTTGGAGAGGTTTGTCATATTGTCGATCTTGTGAGTTATTTTACGGATGATAAAATCAAGAGTATATGTGTGCAATCGCTTAGCCCAAAAACAGAAAAATATAGTAAAAGTGATAATAAATCCATAACATTAAAATATACTGATGGTTCAGTTGCCAGTATAGAATATTTTGCAAACGGAAACAAGGAGCTATCAAAAGAGTTTATGGAAATTCATTTTGATGGCAAAAGTATCATTTTGGATGATTATAAATCATTAAAAGCTTATGGGCTTAAAATAAATGAAATACAAGACGAAACTAGCCAAAAAGGTCAGTATGAGGAGCTTGAAGTTTTATGCGATAGCATAAAAGGAATTAAAAAAGAGTGGCCAATAGCATTTTGGGATATGATTCAAACTACTGAGGTGACATTTGTAATATAATGGAAAAATTAATTCTACAAAAAATAAAAAATAGGTTTTTATCTATATATTTTATGAAAAAATATACACAAGAATATGAAGAATTTCAGTGGAAAAATAAAGAAGAGATAGAGGATATTCAAGTCAAAAAACTCAAAAAAGTGTTGCACAATGCAGTAGAGAATGTACCATACTATAAAAAGCTTGATTTGGGCATTGATTTTGAAAATTTTACATTACCTGAACTCAATAAATTTCCTATCGTAGATAAAAAAATAATACGAGAAAATTTTAAAGATTTTTGTTCTGCAAAGCATAATGGGATTATATCTCATACTTCCGGTTCAACTGGTACTCCATTTGAATTTAAGATTACAAAAGAAAGTAATTTTTTTGAAGATTTGACAAAGTTTCGAGCTTGGGGGATGGGGCAAAATTATAAGTACAAACAAAAAGACCCTATTATTGTACTTAGAAGTTATTCTCCAAAAGATGATGAACCTGTTTTTAAAGTTTCAAAACGAGAAAACTACTGGTACTTATCTCCCTTTCATATAAATGAAAAAAATTTGGATTTATATGTAGATTTTATCAGAAATTCACATGCAAAAATCCTAAGGGGATACCCTAGTGCCATATATATTTTTACATTGTTATTAAAAGAAAAAAATATTAAATTGTCTCAAATAAGAACTTTGATTACATCTTCTGAGATGCTTTTGCCTATGTATAGAGAAGTTATTGAATCTTACTGGCAGATTCCTGTTTTGGATTGGTACGGACAAAATGAAAGAACAGTTACTGTTCAGCAGTGTTGGGCGGGAAATTATCATAACAATGACGACTATGGTATCATTGAAGTCGATAAACAAAATAATATAATTGCCACATCATTAAATAATTTTGCTATGCCATTTATTAGATACAATACAAATGATAAGGCCATACCTTTGAGTAGCAAAATAGACAAATGTCCATGTGGGAGAAACTTATCTATACCATTCAATGGTATTGAGGGAAGAAGCGATGATATTTTAATAAAAGATGATGGCACAATGATACCATCAATAAATATATATACACTTATGCATGAATTGCATTTTGTAAAACAATTTCAAATTATTCAAAAAAGGAACAAATCAATTACTTTAAAAATTGTTGCAGATATGGATGAAGAAAAATACAAATTGCTTTCTAAGTGTGTTATTGGTAGATTAGGTAATGTTAAACTTGATATAAATGTTGTAGATTTTATAGATAGAAACATCCAAACAGGTAAAATGAAAATCATAATTAGGGAAAAGTAAAATGTTTGCAAATAAATACGTAAAAGTTTTAAAACCTTATCCTTTAGTATCTCACAAAGCTTGGGAATTTGAAAATAGTAAGGATGTTTTAAAACTAGATTGGAATGAGGCTACTATAGAACCTTCTTTAAAAGTTAAAGAAAATATAATAAAGTTTTTAGAAAATGGAAATATGCAATGGTACCCAGATGTTAATAATAAATTGTTATTGGAAGAATTGTCTAAATATGTAAGATTACCAAAAGATAATATTCAGTATTTTGCAAGTTCAGATTCTTTACACGAATATATTGTGCGAACTTTTATAGAGCCAGAAGATAGAATAGTAGTTGTATCTCCTACCTATGATAATTTCAGAGCAGTAGTAGAAAGCAATGGGGCATTAACGGAATTTTATTATCTTGATGAAAAATTTAATTTAGATATAGAACATTTTGAAAATTATTTAATACTTCATAGGCCTAAAATAGTATATATTTGCAATCCAAATAATCCAACTGGAACAATATATGAAAAAGAGATGATAGAACAACTTCTTACAAAATTTCGAGATATTCTCTTTATTGTTGATGAAGCTTATTATGAATTTACAAATAATACATGTAAAGATTTAGTGTTAGACTATGATAACTTACTTATATCTAGAACTTTTTCAAAAGCATTTGCGTTGGCGAGTTTTAGAGTGGGATATGCTATATCTTCAGCGCATAATATTAAATTGCTTTCAAAAATAAGAAATCCTAAGAATATTAGCACTTTTTCACAAATTGCGGCTATTTCAGTATTGCAAGATGTGGGTTATATGCAAAAATATGTAATTGAGGTAAATAAAGCTAAAAAATATTTTGACGCTGAATTGTTAAAAATAGGATATGAGGTATTTGGAGTAGGTGGTAATTTTAGTTTTATAAAATTAGACTTTTCACTCAAAAGTAAGTTTATAACATTTTTTGAAGAAAATAATATTTTTGTAAGAGATTATGGACATGTAAAAGGTATGGAAAACTATTTTAGAATAACGATTGGAACAATGGAGCAAATGAAAAGAGTATTGCAAGTCATAAGTGATTTTGAAAATGCCAAATAAAAAAATATTAGTTATTTTTGATTTTTGTGATACTTTATTCGATGGGCAGTCTGTCAATTATTTTTTAGATTTTTTATATTCAAAACTTCCTTTTTATAAAAAAATTTTATCTAAAACAAGAAGAAAGTTAAATAAAATTTCATCAAGTGAAAGTAAAAAATACAAGGAATATTTATTGAAAGATTTTTGTGGCATGAGTGAACAAAAGTTTGAAATATATGCCAAGGATTTTTTTGACGAGGTAATACAATATAGACTTCACGATAAAGTTATTAAAAAACTTCAATACCATAAAGGTTTAGGACATACTCTTGTGGTAGCTTCCGGTGGGTTTGAATGCTATTTAAAGTATTTTGTAAAAAAATATGAAATGGATTTATTATTTTGCACAAAACTTGAATTTGTAAATGGAAGGCTTACATCAAAGATAATGCAAAATGAATGCTTAGGGGGGGAAAAAATTAATCGATTAAAAACATTAAAGTTGGAAAAATATGATTTGAAAAATTCTTATGTATATAGTGATCATCGTAGCGATATACCTTTATTTGACTTGGTGGGAAACAAAGTATTGGTTAAAAACAAGCAAGATGTATCTTGGATAGATCATAACTATAAGGTTTTAAGTGTAGATGATTAAAAAACTACTATCTTCAAAAACATCAAAACAGACGATTTTGCTTTTTGTTGCTCAAATATTTGGTATGGTTATAGGCTTTATATCAAATATGCTATTAGCAAAACAAATGGGTGCAGCAACCTTTGGTATATACTCATTTTCTTTAGCTATCATATCATTTTTAGCTATTTTTTTTGAGTTTGGATATTTTGCAAGCACTTCAAGGCTTTTGGCTATAAATCATAACAAACACAAAGAAAAAGAGTTATTGGGAGCATCCATTGTTTTAGTGGGTGGTATATCAATTTTATTTTTTGTTTGTATTTTTGGCATCTCTTTTTTTGTGGATGATATTTTTGAAGATAAAGTTGGGAGTATTTTGCGAATAGCTTCGGTTGTCTCTTGGAGTTTTGTTATTCCTTTTTTTATGGATTTGATATTAAAGGGTAGTAATCATATTGAATATTTAGCGGGATTTAATCTTGCATCAAAAATAATTTTTATTATTGCTTTATTGGTTTTATATGTAATATCTAAATTAGCTCCAATAAATGTATTGTATGCTCTATCTTTTTCCTATATGATATCTGCTTCATTTTTTATTGTTAAACTAAATCCTTCGTTTAGTGGATTAAGTCTAAATATTATAGAGATTCGTATACAAAATAAAACGTTTGGATTTAAAAATTATATTTCAAGGGTTATTGGAACAGGTAGCTTTCAGTTGGATAGGTTAATGCTGGGATATTTTGTAGGTGCAACTGAGATTGGATTTTATTCATTGGCTAATTCCATGGCAAATCCTATAAACTCCTTTTCTACTGCTTTAGGTAGTGCTAAATTTAAAGATTTGGCCAATAGTCCAATAATATCTCAATCTGTTTTAAAGATAAATGTGTTGTGGATAGTGTTGGCTTTTATAGGGGCAAATTCTCTTGGATATATTATTGTGCATTATTTTTTAAGTAATGAATATAGTGATGTGTTTTGGTTGCTTATTTGGTTATCATTGGCTGTATGTTTTCAGTCTGCTTATCAGCCATACAATGCATGGATGGGCGGTCATGGTATGGGTCAAGAGATGTTGATTATGTCCATAAACTATACCATCTTTAATTTGGTTGGTAATATTTTACTTATATATTTATATGGGGCTATTGGAGCTGCCTTATCTACATTAACATCAAATGTCTATTTTTTATTACATTCAATAATTATTTACAAAAGGAAACTCTATGCTTAGAAAAAAAATATATAAAGGTGAAAGCGCTTTTTGTTATATGAATAAAAAATCCCAAATTGCTAAAAATAATATAAAAAAGAAATTATTAAATAAAGACTGGAGTTTATTTGATAGAGAGTGTCCAATATGTAAAAATTTTAGCAAACTTGAAACGATTTCAAATATAAATAAATATAATATAATGCAAAACATTGTAGTGTGCCAAAAATGTGGTATGATTTTTTATACAAATGCTATTGATTATAAATCTACGCAAGAATTTTATAATAATTATTATATTGATTTATGTATAGGAGGAATGGATTCTAAAGATATATTTGAATGCCAAAAACAAAGAGGTAAAATAGTTCTTAAGTGTTTGCAAGAATATATATCAAAGTCGCCTAGAAATATTTTAGAAATTGGATGTGGTTCTGCTGGTATATCGTATGTTTTAAGTCAGCATTATGAAGAGTGTAATTTCTATGGGCTAGATTATAGAAGTGAAGATATAGAATTTGCAAAATCGAATGGCATTAGAATATTTGAATATAGTGATAATGTATATGAGCAGCTAAGAGATATAAAATTTGACATTATTATAGCCTATCATGTGGTAGAACATTTTGTGGACTTACATGAGGAGTTAAGTAAGATAAGAAAACTAATGGATATTGATACATTACTTTATGTTGGTGTACCTGGCGTATTGGAAACATATAAGCATTATGAATACTTTATCCAAAGTTTATCTATGGATCATAATTTTTATTTTACAGCCAATACTCTTAATAAAGTTATGAGTATGAATGGATTTGAAAATTTTTATATTGATGAAGAAATAAATGCATTTTATAGGATTGGAAATATTGATTTGACTAATAAGAATGATGTATCAGATTATGAGAATGTTCAAAAGTACATAAAAGATAATGAGCCTAGTTCCTATGTCATAAAAAAAATAAAGTATATTGTTAAAAATTTTTTGATTTCCATAATAAAGGATGGTGCAAAATGAAAAATAAATTTGATACAATCCATAACAATAACTTAGATGGATGGGGTTTTGCATTTAGAGATTCTCAGATATTTAGATTTAAAAAGTATATAAATATCATAAATAAATATAAGATTTGCGGTCATGTATTGGAAATTGGTTGCAGCAGTGGCTTTTTTACTAACCACTATCTTAAACATATACACAACATTCATATAAAAGCAATCGATATATCTCAAATTGCTATTGAAAAGGGAAAATCAAGATATAAAGATATTGATTTTAGTGTTGACAGTTTGCCTTGCACTATGTTTAAAGATAATAGTTTTAACCTTGTTACTGTTATTGAGTTACTGAATTATTTAACAGAAGAAGAGCAAAAGCAGTCTATGTTTGAGGTTGCTAGGATACTGAAAGATGATTCATATATTTTAGTTTCAGTCAATATAGGAAATAAGCCTTATTTTAGTTTGCATGCAATTAGGAAATTACTTAACGAAAAATTTAATATTATT
>PDWI01008065.1_pt1 | contig 12515 bp, 11 predicted proteins | sample 1430891 | NCBI WGS metagenome assembly PDWI01 (sample SAMN01162508, study PRJNA174530) | Oral metagenome, whole genome shotgun sequencing project. | biome: Marine environment; feature: Marine mammal; material: Swab sample of the gingival sulcus; isolation source: swab sample of gingival sulcus... | reverse complement strand
GCTGGAGAGCGGCCATACGGTCGGCGCGCTGGTGGCGGTGAACGCCCTTGGCAATGCGACCGGCCCCGAGGGGCGCTTCTGGGCGGGCGCTTTCGAGTTCGGCGATGAGTTCGGGGGGCTTGGACCGGTGACCGGCCACGATCCCGCGACCCCGCTGCCCACCAAGCTCGACCCGGGCACGGCCACCACCATTGCCATCGTCGCCACCGATGCGGATCTCACGCAGGCTCAGGCAACCCGCATGGCGGTGGCCGCTCATGACGGCATGGCGCGGGCGCTGGTGCCGAGCCATACGCCCTTCGACGGCGATCTGGTCTTCGCCTGCGCCACCGGTGCCCTGCCGCTCAAGGCGGACGATGTCGACCTTCTCGCGATCGGCCATGGGGCGGCGGTCTGCCTCGCCCGCGCCATTGCCCGCGGGGTCTATGCCGCCCATCCCGCACCCGGCGATGTCGTCGAAACATGGACAATGCGTTTCGGCGCGGGTTGATCCGGATCAAGGTGGTGCCACGGACCGGCCCTTAGCATTGGGGAACCGACCATGATCCGGGAGCAGTCGTCATGTTTCGCGCAACCCTGTTTTCGCTGGCGCTCGTCGCCCTCGTGAACCCCGCCCTTGCCGATGAGGTGACCGACACGCTGTCGTCGGCGCTTCAGGCCTATGAAGAGGGCGATATCGACTATGCGATCGAGGAACTCGACTATGCCAAGCAGCTGCTCGCGGAACTGTCGTCGCAGGAGCTCACCGCGTTTCTCCCCGAGCCGCCCGACGGCTGGACCCGCGAAATCAGCGACGAGAACATGAACGCCGGGCTTGCCTTCCTCGGCGGCGGCTTTGCGGCGGAGGCGGAATATTCCAACGGAGACGAGACGTTCACGCTGTCGATCATGGCCGACAACCCGATGGTTGCGGGTTTTGCCGGGATACTCTCGAACGCCGGGCTCATGGGGCTGAAGATGCACCGGGTGGGCCGGGTGAAGTTTTTCGAGAATGACGCGCAATTGCAGACGCTGATCGACAACCGGATTCTGGTGCAGGCCGAGGGCGCGGCGCCTGTGGTGATGGTGCCGATCCTTGAGCTGATCGACTTCAAGGCGCTGGAAGATTTCGGCGGCTGAGGGCCAGATCTTCTGGCCCAACCCTCTGATCGCCATGGATTTTCATGCGAACCGTGGCCAGAAGACCGGCGTTGCCTGGGCTTTTGGGCGGTCTATTGAGCTGGCGCCGCCACACCCGGGGTGAAGCGGAAGCTGTAGGGGGCGCCCGGACGGGTGACCTCGACCACCGCGCCTTCGGACCAGGGGGCGGCATTGGCCTTGGCGCCGTTCATCAGCCTCACTTCTCCATCGGCGATGTCGAGCGTGACATTCGTGCCGTTTTCGAGCCGATAGGTCACGGTGCAGAGCGGTGGTTCGCAGTCCACCGTCGCCGTGCAGGCCCAGCCCGACACTTCGACCGCGTCGCGCAGGAAGCTGCACCGGTTTACCGTCGGCACCGGGTCCACCGGGGCCCCTGTGGCTGTGGGCGCGGCCGCCACACTCGGCGCCAGCACCGGCGCCGGGTCCATCGCCAGCGCGGGGTAGCGGGCCTCGGTCATCGCGGCTTTCGAGAAGCAGAAATGCAGGCCCTCCGCCTCGTCGGTGAAACAGCCCTCGCCCGCGTCCACCGCCACCGCGCCGTCGAGCGTATAGACCCCACCTTGACTGGTCACCACGGTCTCGCGCCCGTCGGCCCAGATGAAATCGGTCAGGCAGCTCATGCCGCCCTCACCCTCATCCTCGGCGCAATCGTTGCGCCGGCTGCAAGGGCCCTTGCCGATCAGCCCTTCGCGGCTGTCGCTTGCCACCCAAGTGAGGCAATGGCCCGGCTCGGCACCGCCGAAGGCGCGGTCCGGTGTGGTTTCGGGGGCCTCGGGCGCGGCGGGTTCGGCAGCCGGCTCCGGGACGGGCGCGACCCCGACCGCGGCCGGGTCCACATATTCGGCGTGGATGCAGATCGTTTCCTTGTCCTTGATGGTGAGATAGCACCCGGGCCGTCCGTTGTCGTGCAGCCGGGAGGCGCGGTCGTTGATTGTCAGCCGCATGCCATCGGTGGTCTCGGTTTCGACAAGGGTGAATTTCGAGCCGTTCGACACCCGCGCCACCGTGGTGGTGCGCCCGGCCGCCGCATCCACCGTCACCGTACAGGGCCGGGTGAAATTCCAGCCCGGATGATCGGGGTTGCGGTATTCGCATTCGGCCTGGGTCTGGGTCTGGGCTTGGGCGAGCGCAAGGCCGGGCAGGAGCAGCAGAAGAGCGGCGGGGGCAATGAGAAACGGGCGCAAGACGGAACCTCCGGGTTTGCACCGTTTTGCTGATGCGGAGGGGGCTTGTCAAACCCCCCGCCCTCCCCCGGCAAGACCCGACAAGAGCCGACAGGCCCGCACCATTGACCCCCCCGCCGCAACGCCGTACCAAGGCCGCGCCGTCAGATGGACGGCGCATTCTCGGGGCGGGGTGCAATTCCCCACCGGCGGTGAAAGCCCGCGAGCGGCCGCAAAGCGGTGTCAGCAGATCCGGTGCAATTCCGGGGCCGACGGTAACAGTCCGGATGAAAGAGAATGACGAGCCCGGTGCGGACCCTTCGGGGCCGTGCGGCGCTTGTCCTGCCTTCGAGTGCCACGGCTGAAGAAAGGACGACGCAATGGCTCTCACATTCTCACAACCGGCCCGGGCTGCGGGCCTCATGGTGCTGGCGGGCGCGTTTTTCGCCGCCGTCAACACCGCCGTCCAGGGCGCGACCATGATCGCCGGGGCCGGCGCGCAAGCGGTGGCGCTGTGGCAATATCTCATCGCGCTGGTGTTTTTCCTGCCCTGGATCTGGCAACACCGCGCCGCGGTCTTCGCCACCAACCAGATCGGACTGCATGTGTTGCGCGTCGCCCTCGGCGCCATCGGGGTGCAGCTCTGGGTCATGGGGCTCGCGCATGTGCCGATCTGGCAGGCGATCGCGCTGATCCTGCTGTCGCCCTTCTTCGTCACCCTCGGCGCCGGGGCGTTTCTCGGCGAAGAGGTCACCCCGGCGCGCTGGGGCGCGGTGATCCTCGGCATGGTGGGCGGCGCGATCATCCTCGAACCCTGGTCCGACCGGTTCTCGCTCGCCGCCCTGCTGCCGGTGGGCGCGGCCGCCTTCTGGGCGGCGTCGTCGGTGCTCACCAAGCGGCTGACCCGCGACGACGGCGCGGCCACGATCACCATCTATCTGCTGCTCTTGCTGACCCCGATCAACCTCCTGCTCGCCCTTGGCCCCGGCCTCACCCTGCCCGGACCGGCGATCTGGATGGTGATCCTCGCGGGCGTGCTCACCGCCGCGGCGCAACTCGCGCTCGCCCGCGCCTATACCCTCGCCGACGCCGCCTTCCTGCAACCCTTCGACCATGTGAAGCTTCCGTTCAATGTTGCTCTCGGCTTCGCGGTCTTCGGCTTCGCCCCGACCGGGTCGATGTGGATCGGTGCGGGAATCATCATCGCCGCCAGCGCGTGGCTGCTCCAGAAGGAACGCCTCCAGACCCAGCCGGGTTGAGCCCCTGAACGGCGATCGGGGCGCGCGCAGGCGGGCGGCTTTCGGGGCGCGTGCAAAACGGCTAAGCCATGACGCGACGGCGTATGGCAAACCCGCTGACCGCCCCGAAGCAGCAAGGAAAGCAAGATGGCAAGGATCGTCACCCTCGGCGAAACCCTCGTTGAAATCATGGCCGACACCAAAGGCCTCGGCTTCCGCGAGCCGATGGCACTCACCGGCCCCTTCCCCTCGGGGGCGCCGGCGATCTTCATTGATCAGGCGGCGCGGATGGGCGGCGATTGCGCCTATATCTCGGCCGTGGGCGATGACGATTTCGGCCGGCTGAACCTCGACCGGCTGGCCGCCGACGGGGTCGACATCTCCGCGATCCGCATCGACCCGTCGCTGCCCACGGGCCATGCCTTCGTGCGCTACCGGCCCGACGGCAACCGTGATTTCTGCTTCAACATCGTCCATTCCGCCTGCGGCACCACCCGGCGCACCCCCGAGGCGGAGAAGGTCTTCGCCGCGGCGGACCATCTCCACTTGGTCGGAAACTCGTTGTTCACCAATGAAATCAGGGAGATGGCCGCTGAGGCCGCAGCCGAAATCAAATCCCGCGGCGGCACCGTGTCGTTCGACCCGAACCTGCGCAAGGAGATGCTGACCCAGCCCGGTCTCGGCGCCGCGATCGAGGCGGTGCTGTCCTATACCGATCTGTTCCTGCCCTCGGGCGAGGAATTGTTTCTCGGGGTCGACACGCAGGACACCGACGAGGCCATTGCCCGCCATCTCGCCAACGGCATGAGCGCCGTGGTGCACAAACAGGGCGCCGCGGGGGCGACCTTCCATGATGGAAAGCTGCGGCTCACCCAGCCCCCCTTCCCCGCCGATGAGGTGGACCCGACCGGCGCCGGCGATTGTTTCGGCGGCGCTTTCGTGACCCTCTGGAAGGCCGGCACCCCCCCGGCCGAAGCCCTGCGTCTCGCCGCGGCGGCCGGGGCGCTGGCGGTGATGCAGCGCGGACCGATGCAGGGGGCCGCGCATCTGGCCAGCGTGCGGGCCTTTGCCGACCGGTACCGCTGACCCGCAACAACACACCCGGGCGCGGACTGCCGCACCCGGGCCGGGTTCAACGATCTGTTCAGACGTCGGGAGAGGTCAGGCCTCGATCGCCCTGGTTTCCGCCTTGGCCTCCGCCACGGCCTCGAGATCTTTCGGCGACGCGATCTCGATCCGGCGCGGTTTCAGCGCCTCGGGCACTTCGCGCACAAGGTCCACGTGCAACAGCCCGGTCTCGTGCAGCGCGCCGGTCACCCGGACATGTTCGGCCAGCTGGAACCGGCGTTCGAAGGCCCGGGTGGCGATGCCGCGGTGCAGATATTTGCGCTCCGCCTCCTCCGCCGCCTTGCGGGCCGAGATCACCAGCGCGTTTTCCTTCACCTCGACGCCAAGCTCGGCCTCGGTGAAACCGGCAACCGCAACGGTGATCCGCCACGAATCCTCACCGGTCTTCTCGATATTGTAAGGGGGGTAGCTTTCGCGGCTCACGTCTTTTTCGAACACCCGGTCCATCATCTCGGCGAGCTGGTCGAAACCGACGGTGGCACGGTAAAGCGGCGAAAGGTCGAAATTGCGCATGGGTCATCCTCCATTGAGCGACAACAGAAATTGCCCTCCCTCAGGGACGGGCGGTGAACGGACCCGCTATTCGGCGTCCGTGTCATTCAGATAGGAGCGGATTTTTCCCCGTCAAGACCAGTCAAGACCCGCCATATCCCGGCGGGTGCACGGTTTTCGCCCCCGAAGACGAGATCGACCCCTGAGGCGCAAAGCCCAGGGGCTCGAAACCCGGGGGCGGGGTGCGCGGATATTCGTCCTGCCCCAGAACCGCGCGCAATTCGGCCAGCGGCTCCGCGAGCGCGGTGCCGACCGAAACCTTCTGGTCACCCACCTCGCCCTTGGCCGACACCACCGACACGATCCGCGGTTCGTCGCCGCTGAGGTCGAAGACCGGCGCGCCGGAAGAGCCGAAATCGACCTCGCAATCGAGCACCAGCGCCCCCTCCGACCGGCCGAGCACATGGCATTCGTGCTGGATCGAGGGCGTTTCGGCCCGGTCATAGGCATAGGAGATCACACCCACCTCGTGGTTCAGAAACCGGCGTTTGCCGGTCACGAAGGGGGTGATCGAACCGTTGTGGATCGGTTGGTCGAGCTCGATCAGGGCGAGGTCGTGGGAGCGCCGTTCGCGGTCCTCGATATAGGTCGGATGCACAGCCAGACGGCGCGCCCCCCGGTAAGCGGCAGCACGCCCGCTGCGCCAGCCGGCCAGAAAGTCGATCTGCTCGGGCGCAACAAATTCTCCGGTATCATGGTCGTAGACACAATGGCCCGCGGTCAGAACGAGATTTTCAGCAATCAGAGCCCCGGTGCAAAACCGGATATCGGCAATGTCCAGCCGGCCAATTCCCTCCCATCCCCGGCTGGCGTCGGCGGTCTCCAGACTCTCCAGCTTCGACCCGGCGAAGGCCGGGACGGCCGCCACCAAGGTGGCCGCAAGGAAAGCCTGAAGTCTGAACATGCCCGGAAGGCCCCTCATCCATTCGAATGCGCCGAGAATATCATCGTGATGGGGCAACAATGTGGCATCGTCCGGGGTGACAGGCAGCGGGGTCGTGCAAGGCGCCGGAGGCCGGAAACCGGGCACCCGCGCTCGCCCCCGGCTTTTCTCCTGATATCGTTAAAAATCAATGAAATGTGCAGCAGATATCGGCACCGCCAACCGGCCCGCCAGAGCGCTGACCAATAAACCATAGTCACGGTTTCTTGCGTGGAAACCGGCCGTCCGCGGATGTCGGCGGCGCAGGATCATGTTGTCTGGTGCGGATGAATCCGGTCTCGTTTTATCCTATAGCGTTTGACGAAACAGCTGACACAGAGAGCATCACTTAGCGCGCCCAAAATCTCCGATTTCAGGCAGCGCTTGGGTGATTCAGGTTTTTCGCATAACGCTGGAGTTTCGCCGGTTTCGGCCCGCCGGTCGCCCAGTCGAGCAGTTCGACCGTATGCACCACCGGCAGCGCCGTCGCCGTGCCGATCTGCACCATGCAGCCGATGTTTCCGGCCGCGATCACCTCCGGCCCCTTCGCCTCCAGCGTCGCCACCTTGCGCGCCTTGAGCTCGGCCGAGATCTCCGGCTGCATCAGGTTGTAGGTGCCCGCCGAGCCGCAGCACAGATGCGGATCCGCCGGCTCCACCACCTCGAACCCGACGCGCCGCAACAGCGCCTTCGGGGCGTCCTTCACCTTCTGACCATGTTGCAGCGAACAGGCCGCGTGATAGGCGACCCGCAGCCCCATATCGGCCTCGGGAAGGCCGATCTCCGCCAGATACTCGGTCACGTCGCGGGCAAGCTTCGAGACCTTCGCCGCATCGGCCGCCAGCGGGCTGCCGCGGAACATGTCGCCGTAATCCTTCACCGTGGTGCCGCAGCCGGAGGTGTTGATGATGATCGCATCCAGCCCCCGCCCCAGCACCTCGGCCATGAAGGCGCGGATATTGGCCTCGGCGCTGGCATGGGCCTCGCCGGTGCGCCCCATGTGATGCGTCAGCGCCCCGCAACAGCCCATGCCCCGGGGCACCACCACCTCGACCCCGAGCCGGGTCAGCAGCCGGATGGTGGCCTCGTTGATATCGGTGTCGAGCACCTTCTGGGCACAGCCGGTCATCAGCGCCACCCGGGCCTTGCGCGTCGGTGCGGCAAACACCTGCGGCCGGTCGTCGGGACTCGGCGCGGGCAGGCGCGCGGGCGCCATGTCGAGCATCGCCCTGAGCCGCGCATCGGGCATTACCCCCTTGAAAAACCGCCCCAGACGCGCCGCCCGCAGCGCCAGCCGGAACCGCCCCGGATAAGGGATCACCCGCGCCAGCACCGCGCGCAACAGCCGGTCCATCGGCGGCCGGCGGTAGGTCTGTTCCACATGCGCCCGGGCATGGTCGATCAGATGCATGTAATCCACCCCCGAGGGGCAGGTGGTGGTGCAGGCGAGGCAGGAGAGGCAGCGGTCGAGATGCCGGGTGACGCGCGCATCTGCGGGGCGTCCCTGCTCCAGCATGTCCTTGATGAGATAGATCCGCCCCCGGGGGCTGTCGAGCTCGTCGCCGCGCACCTGATAGGTCGGACAGGTCGCGGTGCACATGCCGCAATGGACGCAGGCCCGCAGGATCTCGTTGGCGCGCTGAAGCCCCGGGTCTTCGAGCTGGTCGGGGGTGAAGAAGGTCTGCATGTTACCCCATCAGGCCGGGATTGAGGATCGCGCGGGGGTCGAATTGCGCCCGGATCGCTTGACTGAGCCGTGCCAGCGCCGGCGGCTCCGGCTGGAACACCGGCAGCGCGGCGCGGAGCGCCACGGGCGCCTTGACCAGCGTCACATGGCCGCCCCCGGCCGCGGCAACCGCGGCCCGCAGCCCCTGCAACAACGCGCCCGCAGCGCTTTCCTCCGCGCCGATCCACAACAGCCCGCCGCCCCAATCGGCCTGCGCCGCCGCCGCGCCCTGCGCCTGCGCCGCCTCCCGGACCCGCGCCATCGCGCCCGGACGCAGGCTCGCGCGCAGCACCACCGGCGCGGCCGCCATGGCACTTGCGTCGCGCAGCCCCGCCCAGCGCGCGCGCGACGCATCGCCCTCCAAGAGGCCCGGCACGCCGAACCGCGCCAGCGCCGCGCGAAGCCGCCCCACGCGATAGGCCACCGAGGCCTCGAACCCCTCGATCCGCAGGCAGGTCTCGCCGTCCCATGCGGCGCCGGTCACCTCCCACGGACAGGCCAGCGCGGCCCGCATCGCCTCTCCCGCCCGCGCCGCGTCAAGTCCGGGAAACACCAGCGTCGCCTCCGTCTCCGGCACCGGCAACACCTTGAGGCTCACTTCCGTCAGCACCCCGAGCGTGCCCCAACTGCCCGCCATCAGCTTCACCAGATCGTAGCCGGTGACGTTCTTCATCACCCGGCCGCCGTTCCTGATGATCCGCCCCGCGCCATCGACGAAACGCGCGCCGAGGGTGAAATCCCGCGCCGCCCCGGCCTGAACCCGCCGCGGCCCCGAGACATTGGCGGCCACCACACCCCCGATGGTCGGCACACCCGCCGTGCCCAGCAACGCCCGGTGGTCCATCGGCTCGAAGGCCAGCCGCTGCCCCTCGCCCGCGAGCAACGCCTCGATCTCGGCCAGCGGCGTGCCGGCGCGCGCCACCAGCGTCAGCGCCCCGGGCTCGTAAAGCTCGACCCCGGTGAGCCCCACCTCCAGCCGCGCGCCCGCCACCGGCCGCCCGATGTCGCGGGTGCCGCCACCGATCACCCTCACCGGCCCCTCTGCCCCGGCAATCGCCTCGGCGAGACCCGCTTCGTCCTCCACTCTCATCGGCTCACCGGGCCTCCCGTCGCCTCGCGCCGCGCCGCGCTGACCGCGAGCGGAAACACCTTCGCCGGGTTCAGCAGCCATTTCCGGTCGAACACATCCTTGATCTGCATCTGAAGCTCCAGATCCGCCGCGCCATATTGCACCGGCATGAGGTCGCGTTTCTCCACGCCCACCCCATGTTCGCCGGTCAGACAGCCGCCCACCTCGACGCAGAGCTTCAGAATCTCCGCCCCGAGCGCCTCGGTCTTTTCCAGCGCGCCCGGGCTGTTGGCATCGTAGAGAATCAGCGGGTGCATGTTGCCGTCGCCGGCGTGAAACACATTGCCGACCTGCAACCCCACGCCCGCCCCCAGCTCGCCGATCCGCCGCAACACTTCCGGCAGGCGGCTCACCGGGATGGTGCCGTCAAGGCACATGTAATCGTTGATCTGCCCCATCGCGCCGAACGCGCTCTTGCGGCCCAGCCAGATCTTCTCGCTCTCGGCGGCGCTGGCGCTCTCGCGGATCTCCACCGGGTCGTGGCGCCGGGCGATGGCCATGATCTCGCCGAGCTGGGCGTCGATCTCGGCGGCGCTGCCCTCGACCTCGACGATCAGCAGCGCCTCGCAATCGGGGTAATTCGCCTGCACATGGGCGTCGGCGGCCCGGATCACCAGCCGGTCCATGTATTCGATCGCCACCGGCAGGATACCGGAGCGGATGATGTCGGAGACACAGGCCCCCGCGATCTCGGCGCTGTCATAGCCGATCAGCACCGGACGCGCCCCCTCGGGCCGCGGCAGGATCCGCAGCACCGCTTCGGTGACCACGCCGAGCTGCCCCTCGGAGCCGCAGACCAGCCCGAGCAGGTCAAGCCCGCCGGCGTCGAGATGCGCGCCGCCGATCTCGACCACCTCGCCATCGGCAAGCACCATGGTCACCCCCAAAAGGTTATTGGTGGTCACCCCGTATTTCAGACAATGCGCCCCGCCCGAATTCATCGCGATATTGCCCGCGATGGCGCAGGCGAGCTGCGACGACGGGTCGGGCGCATAGAAGAAACCGTCCTGCTCCACCGCCCCGGTGACCGACAGATTGGTCCGCCCCGCCTCGACCCGCACGAAACGGTTGTCGTAATCGGTCTCCAGCACCCGGTTCATCCGCGCAATGCCGAGCAACACCGCATCGGCCGTGGGCAGCGCCCCGCCCGCGAGCGAGGTGCCGGCCCCCCGCGGCACCACCGGCATGCCTTCCTCATGGCAGATCCGCAGCACCGCCGAGACCTCCTGCGTCGAGCCCGGCAAGACCGCGCAGAGCGGCGGACAGCGATAGGCCGACAACCCGTCGCATTCATAGACCCTGAGCGCGATCGGATCCTCGATCACACCCCCCGGGCCCAGCGCCTCCCGCAGGCGGGAAACGATACGGGGTTTCTGCGCGAGAACGCCCGCGTCCGGTTCTGGCATCTGCATCTGTTACCCTCCGCTGGGCCGCATATGAGCCCGTCGGGCGGTGCGACGCAAGCCATGCCGGTGCAACGAAACCGCCGCCCGGAAACGCTCCCGGGCGGCGGCTGATGTATCGGTCGATAGTCCGGGCAAGGCCCCCGGGGTGAACCGGGTGAACGGGGCACGGCCCCGGACGCGTCAGTTCGGTCAGTTCGGGATGATGATGATCTCGACCCGGCGGTTCTGCGCCCGGCCCTCGGGGGTGAGGTTCGAGGCCACCGGCTGGTCTTCGCCGCGGCCGATCGAGGTGACACGGTAGGGCGAGACGCCATGGTTGAGCAGCACCGTGCTCACCGCCGCGGCGCGCTGGCGCGACAGGTTGAGGTTGTAGCTGGCGGCGCCCTGGTTGTCGGTATGGCCGATCACCTGCACCGAGCTGTTGGGATATTTCTTCAGATGCGACGCCAGCACCGCGAGGTCGGCGCGCAGGGAGCCGGTGAGCCGGGCGCTGTCGGTGGCGAAGAGGATGTCCTGCGGCATGGTGACGACCAGCGAATTGCCGGTGTTGACCACGCCGATGCGCGAATCGCCAAAGCCCGCGCGCAGCTCGCCCGCCTGTTTGTCGAGTTGCTGGCCGATGGCGCCGCCGACCAGCGCACCGCCCACGGCCCCGACCGCAGCCCCGCCCGGGCGGCCGGACACCAGCCCGCCGAGGATCCCGCCGGCAACTGCGCCGGCAGCGGCACCTGTGTTCTGGCGCGGACCGGTGTCGGTGCAGGCGGTAAGCGCGAGAAGCGCGGCGATGGGCAGGGCGAGGAGCGTCTTGGATCTGGGCATGGATACCTCCCGGAGGGTTTGAGCGGATATTCGGGCCGTATCCTAGCGGGATTCCGCCGGGGCGCCAGTGCAGATCGGGCAAACCGCTGGTTTCGCGGGAAACCGCTCGGTGACAGAGGGTTTTGAATCAAGAGGGTCTGGACTTTCCGGGCCGGGGGCGCTGCCCCCGGACCCCCGGAGTATTTCACCCAGGAAAAAGAGGTCAGGGACTGGAGAAGATCAGCACGAGGTTGTTGGCGGGCATCTCATGGCGTGCCTGCGGGGTGAGACCGGCGGCGCGGGCGGTGTCGGTGACCCATTCGACGGATTTGTAGCCGGTCTCGGGGTCGGCCGCCCTGAGGCGCGCGTCGAAAGCGGCGTCCCCCGGCGAGCGGAAGGCGTGGTGTTCGCGGAACGGGCCGTAGAGGCAGAACAGCCCGTGGGGCAGAAGCGCCCGGGCGGCGCCGGCAATCACGTTCTGCGCGTGAGGTTCCGGCAGCAGGTGCAGCAGATTGGCGAGGAACACCGCCTCCACCGGGCCGGCCTGCCAATCGGCGGTGGCGGCGTCGAGGAAGGCGGCGGGGCGGATATTGGCGAGGGCTTCGGCGCGGGCCCAGGCGTCGATCGAGGCGCGGCGCTCCGGGGCGATGTCGGTGGGCAGCCAGGTGAGCCCGGGATTGGCGCGGGCCAGTGCCACCGCCTGTTCGCCGGTGCCGGCGGCGATCTCCAGCACCGTGCCACGCTTTGGCAAATGGGGTTTCAACGCCGCCACGATATGGGGCGCGTTGCGCTGCGCCGAAGGCGCGCTGAGGCGGCCATCGCCCGCGAAGGGGTCGGCATGGCTATGAACTGGGCTATGCACTGGGCTATGCACTGGGGGTATTTCCGGGTTGCCGGTCATGTTCGGATATTGCGCCGATACCCGCGATTGGGCAACACTTCACCATGCCAAGGAGGGCGCCCAGATGACTCTCGAGCTCGAAACCATTCCCTGCCTCGCGGACAATTATGCCTTCCTGGTGCATGATCGGAAGTCGGGCGCGACGGCGCTGTTCGATGCCCCCGAGCAATGGCCGATTCAGCGCGAGCTGGAGCGGCATGACTGGCAGCTGACGCATGTGTTTCTCACCCATCACCACAGCGACCATACCGGTGCGGTGGGCGAGCTGGTGGCGGCCTATCACCCGGAGGTCATCGGCGCCGCGCGCGATGCTCACCGGCTGCCGCCGCTCGATGTGGCGGTGGAGCCCGGGCAGGTCTACGACATGTGGGGGCGCGAGGTGCAGGTGATTGATGCGGCGGGGCATACCAGC
>PDWI01008064.1_pt1 | contig 12516 bp, 2 predicted proteins | sample 1430891 | NCBI WGS metagenome assembly PDWI01 (sample SAMN01162508, study PRJNA174530) | Oral metagenome, whole genome shotgun sequencing project. | biome: Marine environment; feature: Marine mammal; material: Swab sample of the gingival sulcus; isolation source: swab sample of gingival sulcus... | reverse complement strand
CCTCATTGGTTGTGAAGCTATCAGCAGAAGCTACGGGAACATCGTTATCGCCGGTTACATTTATATGTAATACTGCGGTATCTTCCTCTGTTCCGTTAGTAGCAGTATAGGTGATATCAGGTACAGCACCATTAAAGTTATCGTCAGGTGTAAAGGTATAGTTACCGTTGGCATCTATCTCAAATTTACCTACATTAGGAATATCTGCTTCTGTTCCGGCAGGATAATCAACACCACCAATGGTTACTTTGGTTACCGTTAATGGAAGACCATTTGGATCGGTATCGTTAGTTAATACATTTCCATTTGTTGGTGTATCTTCTGTTGCTACAACATAATCGTCAACTGCATTTGGTTTACATACCGATTCGTTAATGGTTACATCAACTGTCTCGGAACAACCGTTAACATCGGTTATAGTAATATTATGAACTCCTGCAGGAACATTTTCGGCTCTGTTACCTACAAATGTTAATCCTGTTGCGGTAATACTATAAGGTGTTGTTCCTCCGGCAACATCTAATACAATAGTACCGTCGTTAGCACCACTACAACTTACATCGGTTTTAAAGTTAAGACTTGCAACCAATTTAGTTGGTTCATCAATATCGAAACTTACGGTATAGGTACAACCATTGCCATCGGTTACTAAAGCACCGTATTCGCCCGGTACTAAGTTTTCGAAAAGACCGGTATTGTTGCTTACTCCATTTACTTTGTAAGTATATGGAGCGGTTCCGCCGGTTGCGGTTACTTGAATTGAACCATTATTTAGTCCTTTACAAGTTACATTGTTATGGTCAGTAATGCTTGCTGTTAAATCGCTATTACTATTGCTAATTTCAAACGATGTTGTTGCTGTACAACCTGTTGCACTTGCTACAAATGTTGCAGTGTAATTTCCCGCTTGTAAGCTAGTGAAATTAGCAGGTGCAGGTTGGGTCATTCCATTTAAGGTTATATCTCCCTGAACACCTCCGGTTGTTAAAGAAACTTCTCCCTCTGCATTATTACAAACGCTGTTTTGCGTTACATTGGCTGTTAAGGTTGGTTTTTCGTTAACCGTAAAAGTAATTGTAGCACTCGCATCGGTACAAGAACCATTACCCTCAGCAGTTAATTGCAACTCTACTGTTCCGGTAGAAGTTGGCGTAAACACAGGATTTAGAGCATTTTCGTTATCGAATGTTCCAACTCCTTGTAACACACTCCAAGTTAGCGACTTATAGTTGCTTGCCATTGCTCCGCTTAATAGGAAAGTCTCTCCCTCGCAAATAGCAGTGGTTGCAGAGTTAATAACTACCGTTGGCGAAGCTGTAAAACTTAACAACTTGGTAGCTGTTACTTTGCTACTGCTACAACCATTCATTCCCTCAACAGTTAAGGTTAGCAATACCTGTCCGTTGGCAACATCTTGGTTACTTGGCGTATAAGTTGCATCAAGTTGATCCTCATTATTCCAAGTTCCGGTTCCCGATGTTGTCCATAGCACACTACCTTGATTGCTTACAAATGCTCCGGTCATGGTAACCGCTACTGCACCACAAGAAGTTTGGTCTGTTCCGGCATCTACTGTTGGTTTTGGGTTTACATTTAAATCAACTGTTTCAACAGCATCGGCACAAGCACCTTTTGCTTTTGCAGTTAATTGTAACTGAATAGCTCCCGTAGAAGTTGGCGTAAAGGTAGGATTCAAAACATTTTCGTTATCGAATGTTCCGTTTCCATTAACCACCGACCACTCTAACGATTCGTAGTCTTCGGCAGTTACTCCGCTTAACAAGTAAGTGTCGCCCTCGCATATATTAGCGGTGGCAGGACTAACTGTTATTGTTGGTTGTTTACTGATATTCAACAATATCATTTTTTCGGCATTAGGACAAGCAGTTCCGCTTACCGCTACCAATTTTAACCAAACATAACCATTATCAATATCGAATTGACTTGGCGTGTAAACTGCATCTAATTGAGTTGCATTACTGAAACTTCCGGTTCCTTTGGTTGTCCAGATATAACTTAACGGACTTCCGGTTACGGTTACGTTGGTAGTGTAAGTTGGTGATGTTGTTACACACATATCTACCTCAGAAGCACCGTTAATGGTAACTACCGGAGTACAATTGGTATTGATTGGTGTTGGGACGTTATTATCATTGGCATCACCATCGTTATTAGGGTCGGGGTCGCTACCGTTTTGTGAAACATCGGAAACAGTAGTTCCAGATGCATCTTCTCCTTGTGCGGTAACACTATTGGTATAGCTTCCGTCACTCTTTATTTTTACCGACAGTTGAATTGCACCAACAGCACCAATAGCTAAGGCGTTATTATCCGCCAACAAATTGGTATCGGTATTTCCGTTAAATGCAGTGTTTACTGCAAATTGCGTACTGCTTAATCCCAATACGGTGTAGTTATTGGCTCCAAAAGTATTATTCAAATCTTCTACTACTCCTATATTACTTAAAGCAACATTTCCAATATTTAACACACGTATATTAAATAGTGCATTGTAGGTTCCATCGCCATTATTAGTAAGGGTTACCAACTGTTTGGCTGCTCCAATTTTAGGATTACAGTTTTTAACTACAACCTCTAAAAGGAAAGGTTCTCCTTCACAATTGGTAGAAGGATTTTCGGTAGTAATAGTATAAAGCACTTTTCCATCGAAATTACCCGAGTTAAGCAACACATCGGTAATAGAACCGGTGGTGGCTGTTGTTTGAGAATTGTATCCCGAAACCGTACCAACCACATTCTGTGCAGTCCACTTAAATTGTGTTCCTGCCACATTCGATACGGGTTGATAGTTTACTGCATCGCCATTACAAATTTCAACTTTTGTAGGGCTTATAATAGCTGGTTTAGGATTTACGGTAACAACAATATTTTTTGCTTGACCTTTACAACCATTTGTACCTATTGGTATTACGCTATAAGTTACCGTTTGAGGCACATTGGTTGTATTTACCAATACATCGGTAATTCCATTGGTAGAGGCATTAGCTTCGGTGCGAGCAGTTGCTCCTATAACGTTTCCGGCAGCACCCGATACCACAGGAGGAGCCCAATAGAAGGTTGTTCCTGCTAAATTCGGTGTAGTGCTTAAGGTTACGTTTGCATTTTCGCCACTACAAATTGCTTTATCTAAAGCATCGGAAACAAACGGTGCAGGGTGTACTGTAACCACCAAGTTTGATGGTGTTCCTGCACAATTTTTAGGATTTGGACCTATTGGCGTTAAAACATAAGTTACATCTACATCAGCATTGGTGGTGTTTATTAATGTTTCTTGAATATTTGATCCATTACCCGATGCAGCAATATTACTAATACCCGGTACAGCAGCTCTACTCCAAGTAAAGGTAGAGTTAGCTACCGTTCCTGTTATGGTATAATTCAACGGATAACCACTACAAACCTCTTCGGCTAAACTACTGTTTATTCTTGGGTGCGGATATACGGTTACTACCACATTTTTAGGGTCAGACGCGAAACAACCATTAGATCCTGAGGCATCCACGTTATAAGTTATTGTTTGCGGAGTATTGGCAGTAATGGTATAAGTATCGGTAATTGGCAAAGCACTATATGTAGTTCTTGCTGTTCCTCCGGTTACTCCTGCTGTATGTGTAGGGGTAAGCCATCTATAAGTTGCTCCAGCGTCATTACTGCTTATAGTTAAGTTGGCAGTTGCACTATTACCATTATCTGCACAAAGTTCTTGCTCTAACCCATCATTTATAACAGGCTCCGGTCTTACCGTTACATCTGTTGTGTAAACAACTTTCGTACAGGATGTTCCTTTTATTCTTACTGTAATAGCATAATTTATTATAGCATCTTGAGTTCCTCTATTCCTTATGTGTTGGTAAATATTAAATCCACCAAACCAACGAGCAATTGTAGTCCAATTGTTACTACTGCTAAATCCGGTAGTATTATTTCCCTGTGTTAGAGTAGCAGTCCATTGCATTTCAACATCCAAGCCTAGTTCATTCTCTACAATAATCCTAGTAGAGCTGGTAACGATATCCTTATAAGAACAAAAAATAGGCCGCTCATTTCTAAGTTTAATATAGGTACTGTTTAACTCAGGCATTACCTTAACGGTTACGTTAAAAGGAGTTCCGGCACAACCATTAGCAGCATAAGGAGTAACAGTATAAACCACATCTTTAGCAAGAACGCTACTATTGGTAAATGTTACATTTTTTATTGCTTGGTTATCAACAAATGTTCCGGCAGGTGTAGGTATGGTAGGTTGCCCTGTAACAGTTACGCCTGTGGGAACAGTTACCGCATCTAAAGTATATTGTGTTGCGGTAGCTCTTGCAGGGTTACCAGTAGGTAACTCTACTCCCGAAGCATTTCCCGAACAAATAGTTTGTTCTATATCGTCTACCAATGGCGACGGATTTACCGTAATGGTAAAGGTTTTGCTATCGCCCGTACAAACAACTCCACCACCATTATCGTATTTAGGCGTAACGGTAAAGGTTGCTGTTATTGGTACGTTGGTGGTATTTGCAGCTACAAAATCAGAAATATTACCTGTACCCGAAGTACCTGCACCAATATCATTATTACAAGTCCAACTGTAAGATAAATTACCCGGCACCAATGCAACTCCGGTTACTGTAGCAGTAAAAGGATTAATAGAAATGTTTGCTTTATTACATACTGTTTGTATGTTACCGCTAACATCTCCCAATGTTGGTTTTTGGTTTAATTTCACTTGCACATCATCGAAAGAAGAAGCACAAGCACCCACAGCTCCGGTAACTGTCCACCTTAAAGTATAATTTTCGCCCGGAGTTCCGGTAAAGGTTGCATCGTACTTTGTGGCATCGGAGAAACTTCCGCCTGTTCCGGCAGCCACTGTCCAAAGCCCTGTTCCGGGTTCGGGGTCGTTACCGTCTAAAGTTACAGTTGTTAATCCACAGGTTGCACCGTCTATTTGGTCGGCACCTGCTTTTGCAACGGTATAAACTTTTATGGTAATAAAACTATCGGAATAATTAGGACATTTTCCGCTTTTTATTCTCCAACGGAATTTATAAGTTCCCTGTTCTAAGCCTGTTACACTAGTAGTTAAAGCATTTTTATCGGCAATAACAGGGGTGTTTGGTCCCTCCATAAGTGTCCACTTTCCTTTTTCAAGATTTTTTAAGGAAGCGTTTCCACTGGTTAAGGTAGTTTGTGTTGCATCACATAAATCTTGGTCGGCTCCTGCATCGGCAGTGGTTACATCGTCGTACACTCTTATTTTTAATAAATTTTCAGAAGTACAACCGCCTCGTTTATGCTCCCATTTAAAGGTATAAAGTTTCCCTTTTTCTAAATTGCTTACCGTTGTATTAGGATCGGTAGGATCTGCAATGGTATAAATAGCTCCTGCAGGTTCACTTTCTACAAAGCTCCATTCTCCTGTTTCGCCCGGCTGCGGCTGATTTCCGTCTAAAGTAACGGAAAGCGGATCGCCTGCACAAATGTTAATATCTTTTCCGGCATTTGCCTGCGAAGCTCTGGCATTTATTACCACAGTAACATCGGCGGTGCTTTCGGTACAAGTTCCATTGGAAATTGTCCACCTAAAGGTATAGCTTTGTCCCTCAGCAGCCCCCGACACCATTGTTGTGGGTTGTGTAGGGTCGGCTATATTTACCGTATTTCCTGCTGTTTGTGTCCACATTCCTGTTCCGGAAGTAGGCACATTTCCCTTTAACACAATGGATTGCAATCCACAGTATTCTGTTACAGTTTGCGAAACATCGGCAACAGTAGGGGTTTTATAATTGGTTACTTTTACCACATCTTTCGATGTACAACCGGTAGCAGTTCGAGTAATTGTCCACGCAAATTGGTAGGTATTACCCGGCACTAATCCTGTAATATTGGTATTAGCACTATTTGGGTTTACAATGGTTGGTGCAGCACCTCCGCCTGTTTGGCTCTCTAAAGTCCACTCTCCTGTTTCGCCTGCTTGTGGCGAATTTGCGGTTAAGGCTACATCGGTTGCATCGCACAACTCTTGGTCTGCCATAACATCGGACTCGGTAGCCAATTGTTTAGCGGTAATGGTAACCTCAGCCGATTGCGGAGTACAAGCTGCTTGTCCCGTAGAACCGTTAGAAATTGTCCATCTAAACACATAAACACCATCGGCTCCGGCAGTAGTTGCTCCAATACTCTTTATTACTGTATTATGGTTAGCAGGGCTAACAATAACAGGATCGGGAGCATCGGCAGTTTTACTTACCAAAGTCCACTGTCCCACCGCAGGAAATGTTGGTTCATTAGCCGCCATAGTAACCTCGTCGGCACAAATGGCTGTTTGGTCGGTTCCTGCATCGGCAGCATCAGGAGCTTTAAAGTTAGTTATGGTTATTTCATCGAACTCGGCACATGTACCTCCTGTGGTTACCGTATATCTAAATACATAAGTACCATAGGTTAAGCCGGTTACATCTACCGAAGTTGCTGTTTCGTTTGCCAAAGCGGTTGTTGCACCTTGTGGCATGGAAACAATACTCCAGCTTCCGGTTCCTGTTGTTACCGCTTGGTTGGTTAAAGCCAATGTGGTTTGTTCGCACAGCTCTCTATCTCCGGCATAAGTTATTTTTGCCTCGCTTGGTTGAGCGTAGAATGTAACGGTAGATTCATCATTAGAAGTACAAGCTCCGTTACCTAAAGTATATTCAAAAGTATAAACACCACTATTATTTCCCGCTAACGCAAAATTAGCACCATTGGGTTGTACTATTGCGGTGTTATCGGCATTGTTAACAATAGTTACATCGGGCAAATTGGCAGGAACTTTACTTTTTAAAGTCCATGTTCCATTGGTTCCCGAAGTTCCTATTAAAGCCACAGCGTTCACATTATTTACACAAAATTCTTGATCGACTCCTGCATCGGCTTTAGCAGTAACTGCCAAAGAAAAATCGGCTTGTGTAGTCGGACAGTAAGGACCTCCAACTACCGTCCAACGGAAAACATAATTTCCATTCATTAAGTTAGATACAGTTGCATTAGCATCATGAATATCGGAAAATGCCGGAGAATTAGGACCACTAATTACAGTCCAAGTTCCTTGTCCTGCTGTAGGAACTGCTGCATTTAAAGCATAAGAAGATACATTACAAATATCATCGTTAGGAGTAATTAAAGTTGCAGTACTCCCCGGATTCGATACATCTATTCTTACCTCATCGGAAGCCACACAAGCACCATTGCTAACGGTATATTTAAATATATAAACTCCCGGAATAGTTGGAGTTACCGTTATATTATTTGCAGTAGGATTATCGATAGCAGCAGCACCTCCGCCTATTTGTTCCCACAAATAGGTTGCTCCGGTTACCGTGTTTCCATTTAGGGTAAATGAATTTGCGGTAGTGGTAATACATTCTGTTTGGTCTTGTCCGGCATCGGCAGTAACATTAGCACCAATGGTAATTTGTACTTCATCGGTTGTATCACTACAACCATTAGCAGTTGCCACCGTCCAACGGAAAGTATAAGTATCATCTCCCCCCGTAAGAGTAGCTACGGCATTTGGATCATTTGCATTGGGTGAAAAAGTTACTGTTCCACCTCCTGATTCCTTTGTCCAAGTTCCGGTTCCCACCGCAGGGCTATTTGCCGATAAATTTACTTGTGTAGTTCCGGCAGGTAAACATTGGTCTGCTCCTGCAATAGCTTCAGAGGGTCCGTTCACATCACCCACTATTACCTGTGCTTCGGTTACATAACCACCACAAGCATTAGTAACAATCCACTTAAATTTATAGGTTGTTCCTAGTTCTAATCCGGTAACTACCGCTTTAGGGTCGGTTCTGTCAGAAAAAACAACACCATCGTCAGGAATTACTTGCCAGTGACTTTGTTCATAAGCATGATCTTTGGGCTGTGCATCTAACTGCAAAGGCGTATTCGGACAAACATTTGCCGGAAGATTTGGCCATTTAGCATTAGGAAAACCACTTGCGGTATGAACATATGCAGTATCTTGACTGATACCACAGCCCGATCCCGGACCATTCTCTACCACCCAAACAAAACCATATGTTTCATTTTTTTGTAATCCAGAAAGATTTAATTCTTCATCGTGAACATCGGCAATGGTTACAGGGGCTCCCTCAATTTGCGACCATGTTCCTATTCCCTCTTCAGGCGTTAAAGCATTGGCTCGCAATGTTGTTGCTGTAACATCACAATTCAAATATTGGTCGGTTCCGGCATTGGCACTTGGCACTGCACCCGAAACTAATACATTAATAAAAGCACTTGCACTTTCACAAATACTTCCTTGAGGAACTCGTCGGCTTAGTTCTACCTCGTAGGTTCCTTTTGTTAAATTCTCTAAAACTATTTTTCCTCCCGAAGCAGCAACAAATTCAGTTGGATAGGTTGCATTTGCATCGGGTCCGCTTAAAATTCTATAAGCATCGGCACCGTCGCCACTCGAACTATAATTTATGGTTGCTACATCTTGCCCACATTTTAAAACAATAGGCGATGCCTCTACTATTGATATAGTAGGTTTGTTTCTATAAAATTCAACCACACCAGCAACAGGATTTATACACTGTGCATTTGCACCTATTATTTTATAGGTGAAAACATATTTGTCATAAGCATTACCGTCTAATCCGGTTACTTGAGTTACCGGGCTATTGGGGTCGACAATGGTAGCAGTTCCTCCGGCAGGAACCGTTTTTATTAATTTCCATTCTACAGTTTCTCCTGCATATTCAGGCACTGTTCCTGTTAATACTGCTGTATCCATATTTGGGTCGCACAGCACTTGGTCTTGTACTTCTGCCGAGGTTACAGGCTTTCCTCCCACTACGGGTTCAGGAACTATTACCTCTACTTCTTTCGAACCGGAACTACAAGGCCCTACTACATTCCAACGGAATTTATAGGTTCCTACCACCATATCGGCTACGGTTATCTCTGCCTGTTGCAAATCTGCAGGCATAATAGGTTGCGAGGGACCGCTTATAAATTCCCAGAATCCATACTGTCCGTCTACGCCATCACCACCATTACTTCCGGTAAGTTTCACATCAACATTTCCCGATCTACAAGCAGGTGGCGTACTCGCCCATGCATCAATAGTAGAACTACCACCTCTGTTGGTAATAATTACACTCGAAGAAGAAACACATTTGCTTCCATCGGGATAAGTTCTTGTAATTTGCCAAATTAAATTAGCTGTTCCCGAAACTCCCTCTCCAATGGTTAAAGTCGATTGCGGATTATTAACGTCATCAACGGTAACACCACTTGCTCCGCTACCTAACCATTTTCCGGTTTCGGTAACTCCGGCAGGTAAAGTTGTAGCATCAGCCACAGCATTGGCATTTAAACTTGCCACATCGCCGGGACAATAAGTTGCATCGCTCCCTGCATTGGCTACGGTGTTTCCGTTAATCGTGTGCGTTACATCTTGATAAACAAACTCACCATCTTCACAAGTGGTATATAATCTAAAAGTGTAAGATTCACCGGGTTGTGTTCCGGTAACTTCAGAGTTTAGAACCGTAGGATCTACAATATTTACACCGGGTCCTCCAACTTGAGTCCAAAGCACAGCTGCTCCTTCCTCCAATGGTCCGGTAGAACCACCGTGTAATATTAATTTTTCACCGGCACAAATCTTTTGTGCCACACCGGCATTAATGGCACAGTTCTGAGCGTTTATAATCCCAGAACTTCCCAATAATAGCAGTAAAAAAATAATTGCTTTTTGCGTAAAATTTACTCTCATACTAAGCTTTTTGGTTAATATTTAATTTTAATTATATTCTTTTATTTATACATATATATTATAAGTGTTCTATTCAAAAAAAAGTAATTGCATAGAACAACCATCTTTATCCATCTTCAATAATATCTTTTAAACAGTTTATCCATTGTGGCTTGTCGTTTAATGCTTCCACTAAAACAAACTGTTCTCCTCCATTTGCAATAAATAGTTTTTTTAGTTCGTAATTAATTTCAATAATCGTTTCTAAACAGTCGGCAACAAACGACGGGCTAAAAACCATTACTTTTTTTATTCCCTTTCGGGCTATATCTATTAAAACATGGTCGGTAAAAGGTTGCAACCAATGTTTATTAATTCTTGATTGAAATGTTACTGTATATTGTGTATCTGTAATCTTTAATTGTTTTGCCAATAGTCGAGCTGTTTCGTAACACTGTGCTTGATAGCAAAATTTATTCTTCTTGTTAATTGTATTTTTACATTGATGACTTTCACAATTCCCTTTTAAATGATTTTTGCGAATGTGCGAAAGCGGTAAACCATGAAACGAAAACACAAAATATTCTATTTCTTCTAATTTATATTGCTTGGCATTATTAACCATAGTACCAATATAATCCTTATGGTTAAAAAATGGAGCTGTTACTTTTAATGGTATAATTGTATTCCACTGCTTCATAGTTTGCATTACCTTTTCAACACAAGAGCCTATTGTGGAAGAAGCATATTGAGGATATAAAGGAACAACAGTTAACCTATCGGGTTGTTGCTGTTGTATTTTTTTCATTGCTGAATCGATAGAAGGGTTGCCATAACGCATGCCCAACTCTACATTATAATGATGTGGTAATGTTTCTTGCAGTAATTGTTTGGTTCTCTCGCCATAATAAAGCAATGGCGAACCTTTTTCTGTCCATAACTTTTGATATAGTTTTGCAACTTTTACTGCCCTTAAAGGAACAATTATAAAATTCACTAATATTTTTCGAAATAGCCAAACGACAGATATAATACGCTTATCGCCCAAGAACTGAGCAAGATATTTGCATACATCTTTTCGCTTAAAACTATCGGGAGTCCCCATGTTTATAAGCAGTATAGTGGTTTGTGATTGCTTCATATATAACTACATTCAAAAGGGTTCAAATATAAAGAGAATATCCTACACACACAATTTTTCACAGAAAAACAGATAAAAACATCTCTTATACTTAACATTTCTTTTAAATATTATGTGTTATATATACATATTTATATCCATAATATAGTCGATTATCTCCACAACACAAACACACATAAACACCTATATATCAAAACATAACACCTTTATTAATCATAAACTATTCAATCCAACCATTATCTCTTTTCCCGAAATTCCCCTCTTTATTATATAGAATAAATCTAAATAACGTCCTATTACACAAAAAAAGGAGCTTTAAAAAGGGATAATACCAGTTGTAATCTGAAGTTACCCAAAAGAAAATGGATATATTTTCCTTTATGCGAAAAGAAAAACAAGGCATAGCCTTAGCTACGGCGAGTTTTTATTTTGAAGTAGAAAGGGAAATAGGTCTTTTTATGGGTAAATTGGGGTTACAAATGGTATAAAACAACAGCGGAGGGTGTCGCCACCACTAACATTAAATTAACAAATAGCTTTAAGGAATATAATATTTATGTGAACTATCTGATAATTTTTCTTTCTATGATTATTCGACCACTTTCGTGGTCGGGGTGCTTTGGTGTTTTGTCGGTTATAAAGATGCGACTACTTTATAAGTTGATGAACAAACTTGATTTTTTAGAATATTTGCCCCAAAGGGTCATATATAAATGCAAATATACCAAATACAAAACAACAGCGAAGGGTGTAGAATTATTGCAAGTATTAAGTTTAAAAAAGGGACAAATCGGTAAAATTTGCCCCTTTTTCTTCTATATAATATGTACTACAAGTTTATTTTGCAGGAATATTCTTTAATGTTTCTACCAAGAAATCCCAAAATTTAGCAACTGTATCTACTTTTACTTTCTCGTCAGGCGAGTGAGGGAAACGAATGGTTGGTCCAAACGAAATCATATCCCAGTTTGGATATACAGCTCCCAATAAACCACACTCTAATCCGGCATGAATCGCTTTAATCTCAGGAATCTTACCAAACTTATCGTTATAAACGTTTTGCATTGCAGTTAAAATTGGCGAATTCATATTTGGCTTCCAACCCGGATATTCACCCTCTAAAACAACATCAGCACCAATCAACTCGAATGTAGCTGTAATGGCTTGGCTTAAATCTTCTTTTGCCGAGTTTACCGATGAACGCAACAATGCTTGAATGGTAACTACTCCGTTTTCGCTAACCACACGTGCCAAATTAGTTGATGTTTCCACCAATCCCGGCATATCGTCGCTCATACGAATAACTCCATTAGGACAAGCGTAAATAGCGTTAATCAATTTCATTTGCGAATCGTTGGTAAATGCTTTTGCAGGTAAATCTACCGCCTCAGGGAAGAACTCTAAATCGGGTTCAACGGCCGATAATTCTGCTTTATAGGTCGCCTCGAATTTTTTCACCGCCTCCACAAAGTCATTTTTGTATTTCTCAGGAACTGCAACCACAGCAAACGATTCACGAGGAATAGCATTTCGTAATGAACCGCCATCAACAGTTGCTAACTTCATTTCGAAATTAACTGCCGCATATTTTAAGAAACGGAATAATAATTTGTTC
>PDWI01008063.1_pt1 | contig 12517 bp, 14 predicted proteins | sample 1430891 | NCBI WGS metagenome assembly PDWI01 (sample SAMN01162508, study PRJNA174530) | Oral metagenome, whole genome shotgun sequencing project. | biome: Marine environment; feature: Marine mammal; material: Swab sample of the gingival sulcus; isolation source: swab sample of gingival sulcus... | reverse complement strand
TGTATAATTGAACTTTAAAATTTAAAAAATATGATTTCTAAATTTATTTTTAATACCATTTTAGGTTGGAAAATTGTTGGAGAAATACCAAAAGATATTAAAAAAAGTGTAATTATAGGCGTTCCTCATACAAGTTGGAAAGATTTTCCGATAGGAGTTTTAGGTCGTAGTATATTAAAAACAAAAATGACTTTTGTAGCGAAACATACTTTATTTAAACCTCCTTTTGGCTTTATTTTTAGGTGGTTAGGGGGTGTTCCTGTAAATAGAAGTAAAAGCACTAATTTAGTTGATGCTATTATAAATATTTTTAATTCAAAAGATGAGTTTCATTTAGCAATATCACCAGAAGGAACTCGAGAATATACTGAAAGATGGAAAACAGGGTTTTACTATATAGCCAAAGGAGCAAATGTACCTATTATAGTGTTTGGTTTTGATTTTGGTAATAAACAAGTTTTACTTTCAGAGCCATTTTACCCAACAGAAAATATGGAAGAAGATTTTAAAAAGTTATTAGATTTTTGTAAAAATATTAAAGGGGAAAAACCTGAACTTTTTAATAGTGAAAGAAATTACTAAATATTTAGTACATTTGCTCTTTTATAACATATAATAGGTTTATTATGAAATTAGGTATTCCAAAAGGAACGAGAGATTTTTCACCGATAGAACTTGCAAAAAGAAATTATATATTTTCAACTATTAAAAAGGCTTTTGAATTATTTGGATTTCAACCAATTGAAACACCAAGTTTTGAAAATTTAGAAACCTTAATGGGGAAATATGGTGAAGAAGGTGATAGATTAATTTTTAAAATTTTAAATTCAGGTGATTATTTAAATAAAGTTGATGATGAATTATTATCAACAAAAAATAGTTTAAAAATTACTCATAAAATATCAGAAAAGGCTTTGCGTTACGATTTAACTGTGCCTTTTGCTCGTTTTGTGGTTCAGCACCAAAATGAAATTACTTTTCCTTTTAAACGATACCAAATTCAACCTGTTTGGCGTGCAGACCGACCACAGAAAGGGAGGTTTAGAGAGTTTTATCAATGTGATGCCGATGTTGTAGGAAGTAAATCATTATTACAAGAAGTTGAATTAGTTCAATTATACGATAATGTTTTTACTAATTTAGGATTAGCACAAACAACTATTAAAATAAATAATCGTAAAATTTTATCAGGAATTGCTGAAGTTATCGGTGCAAAAGATAAATTAATTGATTTTACTGTTGCTCTTGATAAATTAGATAAAATAGGAAGAGAAGGTGTTGAAAAAGAAATGCTTGAGAAAGGAATTTCACAAGAGGCTATTGAAAAAGCAAGTCCGTTATTTAGTTTTGAAGGAACAAATAATGATAAATTATCGGCTCTAAAAACTCTATTAGTTAATTCAGAAGAAGGAATAGAAGGAGTTAAAGAACTTCAAGTAGTAATTGATTATATTAATAAAGTAGGATTGTATTCTGCTAAATTAGAAATTGATGTTACTTTAGCCCGTGGATTAAATTATTATACAGGAGCAATTTTTGAAGTTACAGCACCAGAAGGAGTTAAAATAGGCTCAATAGGTGGTGGTGGTCGTTACGACGATTTAACAGGTATTTTTGGGTTAAAAGATGTTTCAGGAGTTGGTATTTCATTTGGTTTAGATAGAATTTATTTGGTTATGGAAGAACTTAATTTATTTGAAATAGTTGATTTACCTAAACCACAGGTTTTATTTTTAAATTTTAATGAAGAAGAAAATTTAGAAAAAATAAAAGCAATTACTGAATTAAGAAATAACGGAATAAAAACTGAATTGTATCCTGATGTTGCAACAAGTAATAATCAACAAAAGAAACAATGGAAATATGCCGATAAACGAGAAATTGATTTTGTAATTTCAGAAATACAAGAAGGTAAATTTGTAGTTAAAAATAGAATTGATAATTCACAAAGTAATTTAACTATAAGTGAACTTATCAACTATATTAAGGGTAATTTATAATATTTGAGTTTAAATATGATGAAAGATGATAAATTTGATGAAATAGGAGAGTGCCATATAGGTACATCAGCAAAAACACCATTAAGAAATGATGCTTTTGATATTTCAGATAATGATAAAATAAATAAAATTGAAGAAAAAGTTAAAGATATTCTTGAAATATTAGGAATGGATTTAACTGATGATAGTTTAAGTGGTACTCCAAAAAGAGTAGCTGAATCATTTGTAAATGAAATGTTTATGGGGTTAAATCCTAAAAACATGCCATCGTCTTCAACTTTTAATAATACCTATAAATATGGTGAAATGTTAGTTGAAAAAAATATTGTTGTATATTCAACTTGCGAACATCATTTATTACCAATTGTTGGTCGTGCTCATGTTGCCTATATTTCTAACGGAAAGGTTATAGGTTTATCAAAAATGAACAGAATTGTAGAGTATTTTGCTAAACGACCACAAGTTCAAGAAAGATTAACTATGCAAATAGTTCAATCATTACAAAAAGCATTAGGAACAGAAGATGTTGCTTGTGTTATTGATGCTAAACATTTATGCGTTAATTCTCGTGGAATAAAAGATATTGAAAGTAGTACTGTTACTGCTGAATATGGTGGTAAGTTTAAGAATAAAGAAACAAAACAAGAGTTTCTTAATTATCTAAAATTAGGTACAAGTTTTGAGTAATTAAAACCCCAATTTAATGTTGATTAAAAAAAACAACCTCATCTAAATTTTAGGTGAGGTTGAATTTTATATAATAATTTTCTATAAATATGGGTAATTATCATAAGTATAATGATAGTTATAACTATTATCTTTTATTCTCCACCCATCATCATATAATACAAATTTAACCTCATATTCTCTAATATCATTATTTGTCATACCCAAAGTTCTACCAAATGGAGTAACTTTTGTACAAAATATTGTAAATTCAACGGTTGCTTCTGTTTTGTCTCCATTAAAGCGTATTCCTGTAACTTCTTTAAAATTTCTAACACAAAGAATATATCTCATAACTTCTCTTGTGTTTTCCCAATCAACATTTTTAAATTCCTCTAAAACATATTTTTTAAGTTCATAGGTAGGTTTGTACTCATAATTCCAACAATCTGATGAAAAATAAGAATTTGTCATTTCAATTAACCCTTCATTTAAAAATTTTTCATTATCTTTTGATAAACCCAAACAATAAAAATTTGTTCTAAAATCATCATATTGAATATTTGGATATTTAAAGTGTTCTTTTAATATTTCTCCTGCTTTAACTCTATCAAGATTATTTTGTGAAAAAACACTAATAAAGGTACTCATACATACAATTAAAAATATTTTTGTTTTCATAATTTTTAGTTTTTATTATTAAATTGTTACAAAAATACTAATAGATTTCCCCCCCCCATTTTTTAACACTATTTAACATGAATTTAACACTTATTTTATGGTTAATTTTATACTCTTAAAAAGAAAACAATAAAACAACATATTTGTCCTTTTGAAATAGGTGATGTATTATCGATAGAACTTGGTAATAATTTATATGGGGGAATTTTAGTACTTACTAAAACAGGTGATGAACCCCAAAAGAGAGTAAAATTTGGCACACAATATATGGTATTTTCAGAAAAACAATTTGAAAATATTCCTACCGTTGAAGAAATATTAAATTCTAATATTTTATATAGTACAGAACATAATGGATATCTTATACTTACTATATTGGCTTGTAACCTTAATAAGAAGATATTAAAAACTATCCAAAAAGCAGGAAATATTGAAATAGATAAAGGTATTTATCAAAATTTTTTCAAAAGTACTAAATGTTTTAATTGGGGAGAAATAAATGATTACTTAACAGCAATTAAACAACCAGAACCAACAACCAAATTTAAAATAAAAGATATTTTAAATAGCACAAATACTTGGAATACAATGTTAATAGAAAGATATGATTTAATGAACCTTGATATTAGAGATGAAATTGAGTAAATTTGTTTTTATCATTTGTAAATCAAAAAGAAAAATAATTAAAAACATTTATTTATGAAAAAGTCAATACTTATATATTATATTTTTATTTTAATGTCAAGTATAGGTTATTCGCAAGAAGAACTTTACTATATTTCATATAAAGATGATTTTAGTGTTTATAAAAACCCAAAAAGTAATACCTTTAAAATTTTTAAGAATGAAAAAATAGTATTTGATAAATTAAATTTTTGGGGTGTAGCGGGAAATAGTTTTCAAATTTTAAATGAAAATAACGAATTATTTTATTTAAATGATAAACTTAAAAAAATATCTGAAAATGAAATAAAAGAAGAAGAAATAGGATATTGTGGTACAGTTGATGAGTTTTATTATAAAATAATTGAAACAGAAAAAAATTATTTACTTGAATTAAAGACTAATTATCTTGGTGGAGTACCTAACAAAATAGAAATTTTAGATACTATTAGTAAAAAAAACATTAAAAATATTTCATTCATAATAACAGGGAATAAAGAAGTTTTTTATACTGAAAATGATGATTTTGTGAATATAGATTTGTTTATAGAAACAAATGATAATAAAAAAGGCTTAAGAGGAGGAGGACATACTTTATATTTTGATGAAATAGATACTACTAACTTAAGAGCTGTTAAAGTAAAAAGAAATGGTTTGTATGGCTATTTTGGAGTTACAAAAACTAAATATAAAAAATTAGAAAATTACAAATACAATTTAGCAAAATTTGAATTACCAAATGGTCAAAAAGGTTATATTGATTATGAGGGAAATGAATATTTTACTAAATAATTCTATTTTAATCTTCTAATAAATCAGGGCGAATTTCTTTTGTTCGTTTGTATGCTTGTTCGCTACGCCATTCCTCAATTTTAGGGAAATTACCTGAAAGTAAAACATCAGGAACTTTCATTCCGTCATATTCTGCTGGGCGAGTGTAAACAGGTGGTGATAGTAAATTATCTTGAAAAGAATCTGTTAGGGCAGAAGTCTCATCACCTAAAACCCCCGGAATTAAACGAACAACAGCATCACATAAAACGGCTGCGGCTAATTCACCACCAGTTAAAACATAATCTCCGATTGATATTTCTTTTGTAATATACTTATCTCTAACTCTCTGGTCAATTCCTTTATAATGCCCTGTTAAAATAATTATATTCTTTTTTAAAGAAAGGGTATTTGCAGTTTTTTGATTTAAAGTTTTAGCATCAGGAGTCATATAAATTATTTCATCATATTCTCGTTCTGATTTTAACTTTTCAATACATTTAGCAATAGGTTCAATCATTAAAACCATACCAGCCCCACCACCAAATTGATAATCATCTACTTGGCGATAATTTCCAAATCCGTATTCTCGTAAATTATGAATTTTTATTTCGGCTAAATTTTTGTCAATAGCACGCTTCATCATTGAGTTTTCAAACGGACTTCTTAATAAATCAGGCTCTACGGTAATAATGTCAATTCTCATTATTTTTGCTTTTTCCAGTCGGCTTTAAAATTACAATTTAAGTGCTTGTTATTTATTTTAATGTAAGTTTCCTTAATTTTTTCTTTTAACCACTCGTTAATTCTTTCTTCTTTTTTCTTCGCTAATGCTAATTGTTGAACTTTAACATAATCTTGTACCAAATCAGCAGTGTGAGTATTTGTACGATTTTTCATTAAAATAACTTTGTACATTTTATCACCACCACGAGTTTCATCATAAAAAATATCAGATAATTCGCCTTTTTGCAGTTCATTTATACGACCATATAATGCAGGGTCCATACGAGTTAAATCAAAAGTTGATTCACCTGTATAAGGATTTACAATTAAACCACCACTATTTTTAGTATCCTTATCATCAGAATATTTTTTAACGGCTTCTTCAAAAGTAATTTTACCTTCTTTAATTTCCGTTTTAATTTTTTCTAATTTTTCTTTTGTATCTTTTAATTTTTCATCAGAAATTTCAGGTTGCATTAAAATATGCGAAACCTCACGACCATTTCCTCGTATTTTATGTAATAAGATAATGTGATAACCAAAAGCAGTTTTAAAAGGTTCTGATATTTGCCCTTCTTTATCTAAAGAAAAAGCAACATCTTTAAACTCTTTAATAAAAGGGCTATCTTTTTTTAAAAGCCCCATATTTCCTCCATTTTGAGCAACAGAAGGGTCGTCAGAATGGATAATTGCTTTTAATTTAAACCCTGAACCTTCTTCAACTTCTTTTTTAATTTCAGTAAGTTTTGTAATTACTCTTTCAGTTTCTTCTTTTGTAGGTTCAGCATTTAAAACTATTTGTGCTAATTCAATTTCAGCAGGAAATTCAGGTAATTCGTTTTTTTCTTTTAATCCGTTAAAATAAACACGAACTTCCTCTGGGGTAATATTTACTTTTTCGGCTATTTTTGCTTGTTCCTTTTCAATTAAAGTATTTTCTTTTTGAACTCTTCCTAACTCTTTTTTAAGGTCTTCAATATCATTAAAACCGTATGCTTTTACAACTTTATCTTCACTTCCATATTGTTGAGTAAAAAACTTAATACTTCTATCAACTTTTTGATTGATTTCAGATTGAGTAACTGAAACACTATCAATAACTGCGTGATGTGCTAAAAGTTTTTGTTTCATTAGTTCTTCTAACATTTCACAATCAGAAATTTTCATTTTTCCTTCACTTCGTAATTCAATTTCTTGCTTAAATTTATCAATATCAGAATCTAATACAATATTTTTACCTACTACAACAGCAACTCCGTCAATTTTAGTTTGAGCATTTACTGAAAAAAATGAACTTAAAAGTAAGGCTGAAGCAATACTAATATTCTTTAAATTTATTGTTTTTAATCGCATCATTTATTAATGTTTTTTCTATTTTTCTAATTAATTCTTGCTTTCTTTTATGCAAGATAAGTTTTTTAATATTATTTTCAATATAACTTAAAGGTGCTATATTATTTTGTTTTAACACTCCTTCAATTTTTACCAAATATACTCCTAAACTATCTTCTTTTTGTATGAATTTAGATAATTTTAACAAATTTTCTTTTGGTTCGTTATTTAAATGAGGAATTTTTAACATAATATCTTTTAAAGAAAACCAAGTAGAATCTCTTAAAATATAATCTTTATAATTAATTGTTAGGTCTTCTAAAAATTCTAAATCTTCCTCTTTTTTTGATTGAAATTTCTTGATAACTTCTTTTTTATCAATAAAATTATTACCAAAATGTATATATTTAACTTGTAATAAATCTTTATTTAGTTTAAAATTTTTCTTATTTTCGTTATAAAACGAATCAACCTCTGTAAGAGAAATAATTGTATCTAATTGTTGTTTTATTAGTTGTTCTTTATATCCGTTTATGAATAAACTTTTACGGTAATTTTTTACAAGATTTTCAATTTCAGTGTTATTAACTTTTGAAATATTTTCTTCTGCCTTTTGTAAAAATAATTGTTGTTTTGCCCAAGAATTTATATAACTTTTTACAAAAATTAAACTATCTTGTAATGAAAGGTGTTTAGGAATTAAATCTTCAATATCAGATAAATATAAATTTTTATCATAAACTGATGCTATTATATTTTCATCCTCTTCAATACTTTTAACTTCCTTTTTAAGTTCAAAATAATCACACGAAATAGTTATAAAAACAAACGATAATATGTAAAATAAATTTTTCATAATTTTATAACGAAATAATTCCTTTTGTTTTATCAGCAGTTTGGTAATATTTAATAACTTCTGATGAAGATTTTACTTTTAAACGAATAGAAACACTTACAAATTTTCCTGTTTTTGATTTATTTGTAGTAATTGATGCTTTAGCATTTTTAAAAACATCCTTTACTTCTTGCTCTTGATTTTCATCAGTAGGAACAATGAATTTATATAGATATTCAGTAGGAAATTTTGTTGTGGTATTTAATTTTTCTTCTAATTCTTTATAAAAAGTATCTCTATCTTTCATATTTGTAATTTAATTTTACCTTCAAATAAAAATGAATTGCAAAATTACATTATATATTTTTAAATTTGTGAAATGAAACCCATATTTTTGCACGATGCAACAAAAAATAGTTTTAATAGGAGGCCCAGGAACAGGAAAATCTACAGTATTAATTGAGTTAGAAAAACTTGGATACAAATGTATGCACGAAATTTCTCGTGAAGTTACCTTACAAGCTCAAAAAGAAGGAATAGAACAATTATTTTTAGTTGAACCTTTATTGTTTAGTGAAAAACTATTAGAAGGTCGTGAAAATCAATACATAACGGCTGAAAATTGTAATGAAAAAATTGTTTTTTTTGATAGAGGAATACCGAGTGTTCATGCTTATATGAGATATTTTAAAACTGAATTTCCTGATATTTTTATTGAAAAGAGTAAAAAATATAAATACACAAAAGTTTTTAGATTTTTACCTTGGAGGGAAATTTATGTATCAGATAATGAGCGATATGAAACTTATAAAGAATGTGTAGAAATTAGTGATTTTTTATATGAAGCCTATCTTGAATTAGGTTATGAAATAATTGATGTTCCTTTTGGAAGTGTTAAAGAGCGCTGTGATTTTATTTTAAATTCTTTATAAAATAGTGAATAATTCAACTGAAATATTACAAAAATTTTGGGGATTTTCATCATTTTTAAATCTTCAAAATGATATTGTAAATTCAGTTTTACAAGGAAAAGATACTATTGCTTTATTGCCCACAGGAGGAGGAAAGTCAATATGTTTTCAAGTTCCAGCAATGCAAAAAGAAGGAGTTTGTATTGTTGTATCTCCATTAATTGCATTAATTCAAGACCAAGTAAATAGTTTACAAAAAAAGGGCATAAAAGCAACTTACATTCCGTCAGGCACTTTGCAGGATGATATTATAGCACTTTTTGATAATATTAGGTTTGGGAATTTTAAATTTTTATATATATCACCTGAAAGGTTACAATCAAAATTTATTCAAGAAAAAATAAGGCAATTAAATGTATCTTTAATTGCTGTTGATGAAGCACATTGTATTTCAGAATGGGGGCATGATTTTCGTCCATCTTACAGAAATATTAGTATTTTACGAGAAATTCATCCAAATATAAATATCATTGCTTTAACGGCAACTGCTACTCAAAAAGTAATTGATGATATTGAAATTTCTCTAAAATTAAATAATCCTAATATTTTTAAAAAATCATTTTTTAGAGAAAATTTAGCATATCAAATATATTATACCGAAGATAAATTATATAAATTAAAACAGATTTTAACCAAAAATAAATCTTCTGCAATAGTGTATGTAAATATGCGAAAAAAAACAGAAGAAATAAGTAAGTTTTTAAATTTAAACGGATTTAAAAGTGGTTATTATCACGGAGGATTAACTTCAGATGAAAAGAAAAGTGCTTTAAATGATTGGCTGACTGAAAAAAAGCGGATTATAGTGGCAACAAATGCCTTTGGTATGGGAATTGACAAGCCAAATGTAAGAGTTGTTATTCATTTTAATTTACCAAATTCAATTGAAAATTATATTCAAGAAGCGGGTAGAGGGGGACGAGATGGTAAAAAAGCTTTTTCAGTAGTTTTAACTAATAAAAGTGATATTTTACTAACCAAAGAATTGCAAGAATTAAGCCAACCATCAATAAAAGAAATAAAGGAAATTCATAAAAAATTATATCAACATTTTCAAATTGCAAATGGAGAATTTGTTGAAAAAAGTTTTGATTTTAATATTTTAGAATTTGGTAATAAATATGGGTTTGCAACAAATAAATTATTCATTGTAATGCAAATTTTGCATAATAATGGGGTTTTGAGTATTAATTTTAATTCACAAAAAAAATCAACAATTCAATTTTTAGTTCATAGTAATCAACTTTTAAAATATTTAGAAGCAAATACAAGTAAAAGAAAGTTTATTCAATCTTTATTAAGGATTTATGGGGGAGTTTTTGAGCAAAAAATTAATATTGATGAATTTTATTTAGCAAAAAAAACGGGAATTACATCATTTTTAGTAATAAAAGAGTTAGAAAAATTAGCAGATGACAATTTAATTGAGTATAATAAATCAATTTCAAATGCTGAATTAAATTTTTTACATCCAAGAGAAGATGATATAACAATTAATAGAATTTCAAAAAGAATTTCATCATATTTAATTCAAAAAACAAAAAAAACTGATGAATTAATAAGTTTTATTGAAAATGATGAAATTTGCAGAAACATACAAATATTACAATATTTTGGTGAAGAAAGATTAAAAAAATGCCAAATGTGTGATGTTTGTTTAAAAGATAAAATTTCAATAAAAAATATTACTGAACAGATTTTAAATATTATTGAAACAGAAAAAGAAATATCATCAAAAGAAATATGTAGTAAAATTAATGCTGATGAAAACGAGATTTTAATAAATTTACAAATATTATTATCTGAAGAAAAAATTAAAATAAATAGTTATAATAAATATATAAAAAATTAAAAAATGACTAAAAAAGATATTCGTATTGTTTTTATGGGAACACCAGATTTTGCAGTTACCATTTTAAAACATTTGGTTGAAAATAAATATAATGTAGTGGGGGTAATCACAGCACCTGACAAGCCATCGGGTAGGGGACAAAAAATAAATGAATCGGCTGTTAAAAAATATGCTTTATCTCAAAACTTACCTATTTTACAGCCTACAAATTTAAAAAATGAGGATTTCTTGGCTGAACTAAAAGAACTTGATGCTAATTTACAAATAGTTGTTGCTTTTAGAATGTTGCCAAAATCAGTTTGGGCAATGCCTAAATACGGAACATTTAATTTACACGCATCATTATTACCTGAATATAGGGGAGCAGCACCTATAAATTGGGCTATTATTAATGGTGAAACAAAAACAGGAGTAACTACATTTTTTATTGATGATAAAATTGATACAGGAGAGATAATCTTGCAAAAAGAAACAGAAATTAAACCAAATGAAATAGTAGGGGAGTTACACGATAAACTAATGTATTTAGGAGCTGATTTAGTTTTAGAGACTGTTGATTTAATAGCAAATGGAGATGTAAAAACTACAAAACAACCTGATTTAGAAGAGAAATCAGCACCAAAATTATATCCTCATAATTGTAAAATAGATTGGAATAAATCATTAAATGAAATTTACAACCATATTAGAGGGTTAAATCCATATCCTTGTGCTTGGACTACTATTTTAAATGATAATGAAGAAATTCAAGCAAAAATTTATGGTGTTAGTAAAGAATATGAAAATCATAATTTGGAGATAGGTAAAATCATAACAACTAAAAAGGAATTAAAAGTTGCAGTAAAAGATGGATTTCTTATTATTTATGAAATAAAATTATCAGGTAAAAAGAAATTAGATGCTAAAAGTTTATTAAATGGTTTTCAATTTTCTGAAAATTCAATGGCTCTGTAACCCTTTGTTTTATTATAGTTGTGGAGTTTTCTTTAAAAACAAGTATAGTTATTAACAATTAACATAAAGTTATTAACAAATTATATTTTTTCTAATGATTTTACTTGTATAATAAGTAATTCCGTATATATTTGTTTTAGCTTTATAGCAAGTAGAATTAAAAATATTAATCTTAAAATTATTGAATTATGAACAAATCAGATTTAATCGATGCAATGGCTGCTGATGCAGGAATTTCTAAAGCTGCAGCAAAAGCTGCATTAGATTCTTTAACTAGTAATGTAACTAAAACTTTAAAAAAAGGTGATAAAGTTGCTTTAGTAGGATGGGGAACTTGGTCAGTTTCTAAAAGAGCTGCAAGAACAGGAAGAAACCCACAAACTGGTAAAGAAATTAAAATAGCAGCTAAAAATGTTGTTAAGTTTAAAGCAGGAGCTGGTTTAAGCGATGCTGTAAATTAATAGTTTGTACCAAAACAAATAAAAAAAGAGCATTTCTATTTAAGAAATGCTCTTTTTATTTTTAGTGTATTTATTTACTTAATTAAATTATAACTTCGTTTAATAAAGTTGGTTAATTCTTCCCCTTTTAATAAGTTTTGAGATAATCTTGCCAAATCAAAAGCTTGAGTTATTAATTCTTTTTGCTTGTCTTCTTTTGCCTCTAAAATATTAGAAATTAAAGAATGATTTGTATTTACTACCACATTATACATTTCAGGTAAATTACCCATTCCCATCATACCACCACCTGTTGCACTCATTTCTTTCATTCTTCGCATAAATTCAGGCTGTGTAATTATAAATGGAGAAGAATTACTATCCATAGCTTCTAATTGAACAGTATATTTTTCTTTTGCAATATTATTTTCAATTATAGGTTTTAATTTCTCTTTTTCTTCATCAGAAAGTTTTGAAATTATAGTGTCTTCTTTTTTAATTAAATTATCAATATGGTCGGCATCAACACGAGTAAAACGAACCTTCTCATAAGTTGTTTCTAATTTTTGTAATAAGTGAGAAATAATAGGAGAGTCTAATAATAAAACTTCATATCCTTTTTCTTT
>PDWI01008062.1_pt1 | contig 12520 bp, 8 predicted proteins | sample 1430891 | NCBI WGS metagenome assembly PDWI01 (sample SAMN01162508, study PRJNA174530) | Oral metagenome, whole genome shotgun sequencing project. | biome: Marine environment; feature: Marine mammal; material: Swab sample of the gingival sulcus; isolation source: swab sample of gingival sulcus... | reverse complement strand
CTGCAAATATTATAGTATTGAAAAGTTTTTTTCTAAAATCTCTAAATTTAACCCCAAATTATTTGCTTTTAACTTAGAATTCGACAAGCTCAACGACCGAATAGAGCCTATTAAAAGTTCCCCGTGCAAAGCTCTACTTTATGAGGATAAAGAGTTCTTGTTAGGTTTGCTATTTATTGGGTATTTTGGCACCTTCCTTTATCTTTTATAAAAGGGTATTATCATAGCAATGTCATTGCAGAGGGCTGGATATATTCTATAAACTTTGTGTTTAGCCTTTTAGTTTTTGTCATCTTAATGAATTGGTTATACTACAGAACCAATCGTAATATTCTAATCACTATATTATTTCACTTGTCAGCAAATATATCAAATGAGCTATTCGCAACGCACCCAGATAGTAAAGTCATACAAACCATTATTTTAAGCATAATAACCATAATTATATTGGTTAAAGAAAAGGGGCTATTCTTCAAAAAGATATACCTTTAATTTACAGCTAAAAAAGAGCAAACTGTCATAGGAAAGCTATTTCTTGATAAGAAATAATAGACATAAAATTATTTTAGACTTTAGTGGTACAAAGAGTTAAATGCTAAAATAAAAAATGACCTTTTTCAAGAGCTTGTATTTATCTTTTATTTTTTGTAATTTTGGATTTTGCAGGGAAAGTATCTGCAGTCAGATTAAAAAAGTAAACAGAATTTAACAATACAAAGATTATAAACAATGAAGATAATCAAGAGAGATTTCACTGAAGAAGAGTACTCTTTTAATAAAATAATAAATGCTATCCGTTGTGCTTTCATAGCCTCGGGAACAAATATGCCTGAAAAAAAAATCCATAATCTTTGTCTAGATCTGGAGAAAGAAATACTCAAAGAAGAGCGTCTTGACGTTGAGAGTATTCAGAATATGGTAGAAAAGGCTTTGATGAAAGCTGACTATTATGAGGTTGCAAAACATTATATTCTCTATCGAGAGAAACGAAGTGAATACCGAAAGATTATCAACAAGTTTGCCCAAACAATCAACGACAAAGAGATTATCTCTGCACTCAAAGATATTCAAGCAAGCTTCCAAGATAAAGTTTATTCTTTAGACTTCCTTTATGTAAAATATCAAGCTTTTTACAAAGAAGATGGGAATGTACTTGAAACATTAAAAAAAGCTTCAGTAGAATTAATCACACCTGAAGCTCCTAATTGGGAATTCATAGCTTCTCGCCTTCTATTAATGCAACTAGAAAGGCGCATTAAACTAGAAGAAGAGAAGCGTCACATAAGTTCATTCTATACAAAAATTCAATATTTAACAGAAGAGAACCTATACGGACGATATATCTTAGAACATTATAGCCGAAACGATATTGAGGAGTTAGCATCATATATTGATAATGCTCGTAATCATCTTCTGACCTATAGTAGTCTAGACCTTGTGGCTAAACGCTATCTAATTAGAGATGGCGCACATACTCTATTAGAACATCCTCAAGAGATGTTTATGGGTATTGCAATGCATCTTGCTATTCCAGAAGGGGAAAATCGAGTAATGTGGGCAAAAAAGACTTATGATATTATAAGTCGCTTAAAAGTTACGATGGCAACCCCAACAATGAGTAATGCTCGTAAACCTCTAAGTCAATTAAGTAGTTGTTTTGAGGATGTAATGCCTGATAGCCTAAGAGGTATCTATCGCACTATTGACAACTTTGCTCAGGTATCAAAGTTTGGTGGAGGAATGGGAATCTATATGGGTAAAGTTCGTGCAGTAGGTTCTGATATTAGAGGATTTAAAGGTGTTGCAGGAGGGGTCTTAAAATGGATTAAACTGTGTAATGATACTGCTGTTGCAGTTGACCAACTTGGCGTTCGTCAAGGTTCTGTTGCAATTTATCTTGACATCTGGCACAGAGATGTCCCAGAATTTCTTCAGGTCAAAACCAATAATGGAGATGACAGAATGAAAGCTCACGACATCTTCCCCGGAATTTGTATTCCTGATTATTTTTGGCATTTAGTCAAAACAGATATCGAAGCAAATTGGTATATGATGTGTCCTCACGAGATTAAATCTATTAAAGGTTATTCTCTTGAAGATTTTTATGGAGAAGAGTGGGAACATCGTTACAAAGAGTGTCTAAACGAATCTCGCCTGACAAAACGTGCAATCAAAGTTAAGGATATGGTACGCTTGATTATCAAGAGTGCTGTCGAAACAGGAACTCCATTTATTTTTAATAGGGATACCGTTAATCGTCTAAACCCAAATAAACATCAAGGGATTATCTATTGCTCAAACTTATGTACAGAGATTGCTCAAAATCAGAGCGAGATACGTGATGGAGCAATTATAATTAATAAAGAGCAAGGACGAGATATTATTAAGACCGAAACAGAAGCTGGGGACTTTGTCGTATGTAACTTAGCATCTCTTGTTCTAGGTAATATTAATACCGATGACAAAGAGGAGCTTCGTGATGTTATTCATACTGTTGTTCGTGCCTTAGATAACGTTATTGATTTGAACTTCTACCCTATCCCTTATGCTGAGATTACTAATATGAAAATGCGTCCTATTGGATTGGGAACAAGTGGTTATCACCATTTATTAGCACAAAAAGGAATCCAGTGGGAAAGTAATGAGCATTTAGAGTTTATGGATAAGCTTTATGAGCGTATTAACTACTATGCTATTGAAGCTTCATCAACGCTTGCAGAAGAAAAAGGCTCTTACCTTCGCTTCCCCGGTAGTGATTGGCAAACTGGAGATTATTTCCAACTCAGGGGCTATCAATCTGCCGAATGGAAACGTCTATCTGCCGAAGTTGCCCAAAAAGGAATGCGTAATGCTTATTTGCTCGCAATAGCACCAACTAGTTCAACATCTATCATTGCTGGAACAACAGCAGGGACAGACCCTGTAATGAATCGCTACTTCCTTGAAGAAAAGAAAGGAAGTATTATTCCTCGTGTTGCTCCTCAGTTATCAAATTCAACTTATTGGCTCTACAAAACAGCCCATCAAATGGAGCAGGAATGGATTATTGATGCAGCCTCTATTAGACAACGTCATTTAGATCAATCTCAGTCAGTAAACCTATTTATCACACACGACTATAGCTTCCGTCGTCTACTTAACCTCTATTTAAGAGCTTGGGAAAAGGGAGTTAAGACTCTCTACTATGTACGTAGTCGTTCGCTTGAGGTAGAGGCTTGTGATAGCTGTTCTGGATAATAAAAAACATAATACTTACAACATAAATACTAACCTCTATATGTCTGAATTAAAAAAGAAAGCTTTATTTAATGAGTTTGGAGATACTGAACTCACAAAGCGTAGAATGATTAATGGTAATACGACAAACCTAAATGATTTCAATAATATGAAATATGCTTGGGTTTCTGATTGGTATCGTCAAGCAATGAATAACTTCTGGATTCCAGAAGAGATTAACTTGAGTCAAGATATTAAAGATTATCGTAAACTTTCCGAGAAAGAGAAAATTGCCTATGATAAGATTTTATCTTTCCTCATATTCCTTGATAGTATTCAGACAGCCAATCTTCCTCACGTAGGAGAATATATTACGGCAAACGAAGTTAATCTATGCCTTACAATTCAAGCATTTCAAGAAGCTGTACACTCTCAGAGCTATAGTTATATGCTTGACACAATTTGCTCTCCTGAAGAAAGGACAGCCATTCTCTACCAGTGGAAAGATGATGAACATCTACTTAAAAGGAATAAATTCATTGGAGATATATACAATGATTTTCAGAAAGATCAAAGTACTTATCAATTAGTTCGTACAATGGTTGCAAACTACATTCTTGAAGGTGTTTATTTCTACTCTGGATTTATGTTCTTTTACAACCTAGGTCGTATCGGGAAAATGCCAGGCTCTGTACAAGAAATTCGTTATATCAATAGAGATGAAAACACTCATCTATGGTTATTCCGTAATATGCTTCTTGAACTAAAAAAAGAAGAGCCTGAGATGTTTACACCAGACAAAGTAGAAGTATACAAGGAAATGATTAGAGAAGGTGCTCTACAAGAGATTGAGTGGGGAGAATATGTTATTGGCAATAATATAGAAGGGTTAACAAGCTCAATGGTTGCTGATTACATAAAATACTTGGCTAACCTTCGAAGTGAAAATCTAGGTTTTGGAATTCTATTTGAAGGCTATGAGAAAGAACCTCCAAGTATGGATTGGGTTGCTCAATATAGTAATGCAAATATGATTAAGACAGACTTCTTCGAAGCTAAACCATCAGCTTATGCTAAGAGTAGTGCTATTGAAGACGATTTATAATTGATAAATAAACGAAGTTAATCAATCATGAAAAAGCAAATAAAGAAAGCTTTAATTTCCGTATTTCATAAAGATGGGTTATCTGAAATACTATCTAACCTTAATAAAGCAGGAGTAGAATTTATCACTACAGGAGGGACACGTAAATTCATTGAAGAAGAAGGATATAAATGTGAAGCTGTTGAAGACTTAACAGCCTATCCCTCAATGCTTGGAGGACGGGTAAAAACATTGCACCCTGCTATTATGGGTGGAATCTTAGCTCGACGCAACAATAATACAGACAACAAAGAGGTTGAAGAATATAATATTCCTTTAATTGACTTGGTTATTGTTGATTTATATCCATTTGTTGAAACAGTTCGTTCGGGAGCCAGTGAGGCTGATATTATTGAAAAAATTGATATCGGTGGGATTTCCTTAATTAGAGCTGCTGCAAAGAATTTCCAAGACATTGTCATTCTTGCAAGTAAAGCTCAGTATCAGGAGTTTGCAGATATTCTTCAAAAGCAAGGAGCAGAAACTAGTCTTGAACAAAGACGACGTTTTGCACGTCAAGCATTTCAAGTAAGTTCGGCCTATGATAGTGCTATTTTTAACTATTTTGATGGAGAAGAGAACTCTGCTTTTAGAGCCTATCAAGATAATCCAAAAACACTTCGTTATGGAGAGAATCCTCATCAAAAGGGAGTTTTCTTTGGCAATATTAACGAAGTTTTTGAGCAACTTAATGGAAAAGAGTTATCTTATAACAACTTACAGGATATTGATGCTGCAGTTCAATTAATACAGGACTTTTCTGAAGAACCAAGTTTTGCAATACTAAAGCATAATAATCCTTGTGGATTTGCGACAAGAAATACAATTCTTGAGGCGTGGGAAACAGCTTTGGCTTGCGATCCAGTATCAGCTTTTGGAGGAGTACTTATTGCAAATAGAGAAATCGACATCCAAACAGCTGAAAAAATCAACACATTATTTTTTGAAGTATTGATTGCTCCAAGTTACACTGAGGAAGCTCTAAATATCTTAAAGTCTAAGAAGAACCGTATTATACTCGTTCAAAAACAGACTATTAAAACTCAATGGAACTTTCGTTCAATGCTAGGAGGAGTACTTCAGCAAGAGGCAGATAGTTCTGTAGAAAATAGTAAAGATTTTAAACTTGTAACAAATACTGCTATAACCGAACAGCAAATTGAGGATCTTATATTTGCAAACAAACTAGTAAAGCATTGTAAAAGCAATGCTATAGTTTTAGCAAAAGCCAAACAACTGTTAGCTTCTGGAATTGGACAAACATCTCGTGTTGATGCACTGAAACAAGCAATTGAAAAGGCTAAATCATTTGATTTTAACCTAAATGAGGCAGTAATGGCAAGTGATGCCTTCTTCCCCTTCGGTGATTGTGTGACGATAGCTGCTGAAGAAGGCGTTACAGCTATTGTACAACCTGGAGGTTCTATCCGTGATGAGGAAAGTATTAAAGTTGCAAATGAGAAGAAAGTAGGAATGGTATTTAGTGGTATCAGACATTTTAAACATTAAAAAACGAGAGAAAAGAAAGTATAAATATGGGATTATTTTCATTTAAACAAGAGTTAGCAATGGACTTAGGTACTGCTAACACAATTATAATAAAAGATGGACAGATTGTTCTCGATGAACCTTCTGTAGTTGCTTTTGATGTTCGTACTGGAGAAATGATTGCAGTCGGACGAGAAGCAAGAGAAATGTACGAAAAAGGAAATGCTAACATTAAAACAATACGTCCTTTAAGAGATGGTGTTATTGCTGATTTTAATGCAGCAGAACATATGATTAGAGGTATGTTTGATATGATTTCTAAACGTCGCCGTTGGTTCACTCCTCCTCTGAAAATGGTTGTATGTATTCCATCTGGAAGTACTGAAGTTGAAATTCGTGCAGTTAGAGATTCTAGTGAACACGCTGGTGGCAGAGAAGTTTACATGATTCACGAGCCTATGGCTGCTGCTATAGGTGTTGGGATTGATGTACTATCTCCAGAAGGACAGATGATTGTTGATATAGGTGGGGGAACAACTGAAATTGCTGTTATTTCTCTCGGAGGCATTGTTAATGATGAGTCTGTCCGTATTGCAGGAGATGAGTTTACTCAAAATATTGTTGATCATATGAGAGATGTTCATAAAGTGAGAATCGGAGAACGAACTGCAGAAGAAATCAAAATTAAGGTCGGTTCGGCCATTGAAGATCTAAATGAAGCTCCTGAAGCTTTTCTGATACGGGGTGCAGATATGGTTGATACGAAGCCTAAAGCAATTTATGTTAACCATAAAGAAGTTGCTCATTGTCTAAATAAATCGATTCTTGAAATAGAAAATGCAATATTTAAAACATTACAAGGAACTCCACCTGAATTATATGCAGATATCTGTAAAAATGGCATTGTGTTAACAGGGGGAGGAGCTAATCTAAGAGGGTTAGATAAACGTTTAACAGAGCGTTTTGGAATTGAATTTAAGATTGCAGAATCACCTTTACACGCAGTTGCATTAGGAACAGGGAAAGCTCTTAAAAACACTGATAAGTTTAAATTCTTAATTAGATAATCAAAAAGTTTATTTTGGGGAGGTTTAAAAGACCTCCCCTACTCCCTTATATAATTTGGAATATTATAAATGGATCGTCTAATAGAGTTTTTACTCCGATATAAACATTGGGTTCTATTTTGTTTATTAGAGCTCCTGGCTCTTATGCTCTTATTCAACAAAACTGTACAACATTCCTCAATTCGGTTATCAGCAATAAACCATATTATAGGTTATTCTAACGATATAGCTAATAAATGGTATACTTACATTGGCTTAAAGGAGGAAAATCAGCAACTATTAATCGAAAAAGCTAAGCTTGAAAATAAATATCTCCAACTACTACAAGATTTTGAGAAATATAAAGCTAATAACATCTCGATATTAGACTCAATAAGAAAGGTTAGTAATTGTGATATACTTCTCTCAGCTCAGATAATTAGTACAAATAAAATTTCTGGTTCTCCTTATCTAATTATAGATAAAGGGAGGAATGATGGTATTTCAGAGAATATGGGGGTTGTTGGAAAATATGGAGTTGTTGGCAGTATTATGTCAACTTCGAGTAAGTACTCGATTATTATTCCTATAACAAATCCCAACTTCCAGCTTAATTGTCTTAGTAAACAAACCGGAAGTTCAGGAACATTAGTTTCTTATGGTTTAGATCAATACTGTTCTTTAAAAAATGTTCCTAAACACATAAAGTTGCTTATGAAAGATAGTATTGTAACAGGAAAGGATTCATACATATTTCCAGAAGGCTTACTAGTAGGGACAGTTGCTCCCAAACAAAATAAAACAGAACATAACGTACGCCTCGCAACAGACTTTAATAGGCTACACAATGTTTACATCATAAATAAGAAGAAAGACTCTGAATTAAATATATTAGAAGAAGAAATTAAAAGGAATGATTAGTTGGTTTAGAATTTCTATTTATACGATAATCGTAATAGTTCTTCAAGTTTGGGGCTTTAATCCTATTTCCATTTTGGGTATAGGGACTCCCTATATCTACGTAGTCTTACTGATGTTCTTCCCAATACAGACATCAATTAATAAACTCCTACTCTATGCTTTTATCGTAGGAATGCTTATTGATACATTATCACTTACATTTGGTCTACACACATCAATATTTCTCCCCATTGCAGTATTAAGATATTATGCTGTACGTCCTTTTATAGATAATCAAGAAAGTTTGAGTCAACCTCCATTATTTCTATATATATCTTATGGAGCATTAGTACTATTATTTGGACTACTCTTAACACAACATATTTTGCTATTTATCCTTGATGGACTGAACCTATTTGACTGGCACTTCTTACTTAAAAGATTAAGTTACAGCTTGGCTTTGTCATTCTTCTTCTCATCAATACTTATGTTTATTTTTTCAGCACCTCTAAAGTTAAAGAAAGTCTAAAATATGCTTAATGATAGATATTATAATAGACGTTTTTTTCTCCCCATCTTATTAGTAGTAATTATTGCCCTATATATAGGGCGTTTATATTATCTACAAATACTAAGTTCTAAATACAAAGTTCAAGCTAAAAACAATGCCTGCTATTATCAAACAGAGCCCGCAATACGAGGCTTAATTTTTGATAGAAATGGTCAATTACTGGTTTCAAACAACTTGACTTATGATTTAATGGTAACAATCCACGAAACAAAGAAACGTATTGATACTATAGGCTTAGCAAAGTTGTTTGATCTTGATTTAGATAATCTGAAAATTCGATTTAAAAATCTTAGAGATCGACGAAAAAACAAAGGTTATACAGCCTATCGCCCTCAACTTTTAATAAATAGATTAAGCCCTCAATACGTTGCCCGTTTTCAAGAACAGCGTTATCGTTTCCCAGGTTTTTCGTTAAGGTTACGCAATATTCGAAAGTATAATTATCATAATGCAGCTCATATACTAGGTTACTTAGGAGAAGCAAATAGAGTGGAATTAAAAAAAGATAGTTTACTCGAATTGGGTGATTATATTGGAAAAAGTGGTGTAGAAAGCTATTATGACAAGGAACTTCGAGGAAAAAAAAGTGTTGAGATTTTTTTTCGAGATGCTCGAGGACGTATAAAAGGGCGTTATCGAAATGGAGAAGAAGATACAGCACCAATAGATGGGTCTGATCTAATTTTATCTATTGATGCCAAACTTCAATCTTTTGGAGAAGAACTAATGAGAGGTAAAAGAGGAGCTATCGTTGCTATAGAACCAAATACTGGCGAAATTCTCTGCTTAGTTTCTTCTCCTAGTTTTGACCCTAAACTCCTAGATATTGACCATCGTTCTGAAGGTTTAAGGAAACTACAAAAATTAAATAGTAAACCCTTATTCAATAGAGCAATACAAGGGACATATCCACCAGGTTCAACCTTTAAAACAGCACAAGCTGCAATCTTTCAAGAGGAAGGAGTTGTAACCCCTGCTACAGCTTTTAGCTGTAATCACGGATATACCCGACTCAGAGGACGCCCCCGATGTCATGGACATGCACCAATGCCTCGTCTAGTCTACTCTATTGCAACGTCTTGCAATAGTTATTATTGTTGGGGAATGCATAAGTTTTTAGATGATAGAGAACGCTACCCCAGCATTCAAGAGGCTTTTGAAGTTTGGAAAAATCATATCGTTGATTTAGGCTTTGGCTACAAAACAGGGGTTGACCTACTTGGAGAAAAACGAGGCTATATTCCAAACAGTAAAGTTTACGATCGTTACTTTCCTAATGGATGGTCTTCTAGTACAATTATTTCAATATCTATTGGACAAGGGGAAATTCTAACCACTCCATTGCAACTAGCCAATCTTGCTTCTATAATTGCCAATAGAGGTTATTGGTATATTCCACACGTAATTCATAAATTCTCGGCAGATAGTATCCCACAACAATTCCTAGAGAAAAAAGATACAAATATAGCTTCAGAGAAGTGGGAATGGGTCGTTAAAGGAATGGCAATGGCTGTAACTAGTGGAACTTGTAGAGGAGCTAATTTTGCCCCTAAAGAAATTGCAGTTTGTGGAAAAACAGGAACTGCTGAAAACTCTCATGGAGAGGATCACTCTGCTTTCATTGGTTTTGCCCCTAAAGATAAACCTCAAATTGCAATATCGGTCTATGTAGAAAATGGAGGCTTTGGAGCAACCTATGGTGTACCAATAGGTCGTTTAATGATGGAATACTATTTAAAGAAGGGAAAACTCTCAAAAGAAAGCCAAGCTATTGCTGATAGACTTAAACAGAAATCAATTATTTATCGTTATGCAAACTAGACAAAATAAAAAGAGTATTTGGTTAGGTATTGATTGGATAACGATACTACTCTACTTTCTATTACTTATTATTGGAGTATTAGCTATTGGAGGAGCAACATATAATTTTGATATTGATGCTCTTTTCTTATGGGGAAGTCGTCCTATGATGCAAGTATTATGGATTATACTTGCTTTCATAATATCAGGGGCTATATTACTAACAAATTTCTATATTTTTGAGATGTTTATCCCTTTCTTCTATATATTTATGTTAGGGTTATTAGGCTTGACAATATTTATAGCTCCAGACATTAAGGGTTCTCATTCTTGGCTGGTTTTAGGTCCTATTCGCCTACAACCAGCAGAATTTGCAAAAATTGCAACAGCCTTAATTATCTCTTGGAAATGTAATCAGCACGGTTTTAAGATAGCTTCTATCAGAAGCTATGCAACACTTATTGCTTTTATAATCATTCCAGTTCTTCTTATTTTTGCTCAGAATGAAACAGGCTCTGCTTTGGTATATTTTGCTCTTTTCTTAGCCCTTTTCAGAGAAGGATTTTCAGGTCTATTCTTAGGATTAGGTTTTTCTGCCACTTTATACTTTATATTTAGCTTAATTTTTGCAAATCAATACTGTGTTGATAATACAAGTAGTTTATCTCTATTAATTGTCTATAATCTAATCTCATTCTTCTCTCTATCACTCTATATTATTTACTCAAAAGATGAAGAACGGATCAACCATTTTCTTATGGCTATAAGTATAATAAGCTTAATTCACATAGTAGCTTATTATATTAGCTTTTATTTTTATCCTTTTGATATATCTGCTATTTCTCTCTCTATATTAATACTTATCATACTCCTATTAATCATTAAGAGTCTAAAACAATATATTTGGAAGTATTTCTTTATTGCCTTATTTTCTCTGGGTTCTTTAGGTTTCTTATACTCTGTTAATTATGTTTTTGATAATATTTTAGAACCTCACCAGCAAGTTCGCATCAAATTAGTGCTAGGTATTGAGGAAGATAGAAGAGGGACAGGCTACAATGTAGAACAAGCTAAAATGGCTATAGGCTCAGGGGGATGGACAGGAAAAGGATACTTAAAAGGGACTCAAACCAACCTTAAATATGTGCCAGAACAAGATACAGACTTCATTATATGTACAATTGGAGAAGAATTTGGGTTTGTTGGAACCACTGCCCTCTTGACAATCTATACTCTGTTTATTCTGAGGTTAATTATCCTTGCAGAGCGACAAAAGAAGCGTTTAGCCCGAGTCTATGGATATTGTGTTGCCTCAATTTTCTTCTTCCACGTATTTATCAATGTTGGAATGGTAATAGGTATCTTACCAGTTATTGGAATTCCTCTCCCATTTTTAAGTTATGGAGGCTCTTCTTTATGGGGATTTAGTATTATGTTAATGCTCTTGCTCTCTATGGATGCTCAAAGAGAGAATCCAATAAACCTAAATAAAAATTAAATCTCCCTATTTTTCAGTATACAACTCTTAATCTTAAGGTGAGTTTGGGTTAAAAAGGGGATTTTAATTAACCTATTTATAACCAGTATCTATAAACACAATCTCTTAGAGTAAACTGCTGTCGTAGTTAAATATCCTTTCATTACACTCCGTGGTGAAATACATTACACAAGGCTGTGAAAAGTTTTACACCACGGAATGTAATAGAAGTATAAGGCTAAAGTTTTCTTTTTCTGACAAAAGAAACAAAAATCTCTTTCCTGAGAGATTCCAGTCTCCTAGGGAAAAGACTAGAGTCTCCACTATAGGAGACTTTTATTAGTCTACAGTAAATACTATTCGGTTGTAGAGCTTGTCGCAAGGAGCAACAGTATTCCTCCTTTTGAACCACAGGTCGTCCCTAGGCAAGGGGGCAGACCTACGAAGAGGCTCGGGGGATGAGTTAGTACTTCGTTTGGACAAATCAGATTGTAATTGCTCACTGGTAAAACTGTGTATTCGGTCATTGAGTTTTCGGTCGCTGAGTTTGTCAAAGCATATCTGAAGCAAGCAAACTGAGGTCTTAAACGTCAATGAGCAAAGCCTCTCCTCTTTATTTTAACGGGTCGTATCCACTCGCCTCGTTTCGACAAGCTCAACGACCGAGTGAGAAACTAGCTCAACAACTAACTTGCCCTATTTATAAAACAAATGTCTGGCACGCTTTAAGTACTTCCGTTTTTTCTATTGTTATAAAAGTCGAGGTTGTCTGTCTATTGGGTCTATAAAGCCTTTTTTCTACTTTCTTGTTAAAACTTTTTTTAGCTCTTGATTTTACACTTAGATTTAGTCATAGCTAAGTAGGAAGAGTGTTTCAT
>PDWI01008061.1_pt1 | contig 12523 bp, 8 predicted proteins | sample 1430891 | NCBI WGS metagenome assembly PDWI01 (sample SAMN01162508, study PRJNA174530) | Oral metagenome, whole genome shotgun sequencing project. | biome: Marine environment; feature: Marine mammal; material: Swab sample of the gingival sulcus; isolation source: swab sample of gingival sulcus... | reverse complement strand
TTTATTTTCATGGGTATTTTCCTCATATCAATAATGTAAAATAGTTGCTATATTAATAATAAGGAAAATCCAAAAAATTGCAAAAAATCACGCATTAAATACCATACGAAAAACAATATTATCATCTTATAATTATAATTTCAGTCATCGACAAATTATCGATAACTCTTTAAATCCTCTCTACCTCTCCTTTAGTTCACCCCGTAGGACTACGGGGCAAGAAGGAGAATACTCCCTCCTGTATATATTTCGTTCCCCTCTTTGCTAAAGAGGGGTTAGGGGTGATTCTTGAACGAAGAGGGATTCTGTGAAAGATTTGGGGGTGGGGTAAATATTTAGAAACTGGTAATTTCAGTAATACGATTTTTTCGTACATCTCGCTTCATTCCATTATAACCTCCATTTTTAAAATTATCACAAAACTTCATAGGGACAAATTGTCCCCAGGTAGGTATATAAGATTAGATAAATATTATACTTATACTAATTCAAGGTAATTATCATTTTTCTAAAAATATATTCTTATATTTCACGGTTAAAAATAAATCTTTTTTTATCTTTATCATAAGAATACATATTTCTTAAACCCATATATTTAAAACTATTATCATTAAAATATTTATCAATAATATTTACATTAGTATCTTCGTTAGCAACAATTCTTCTAAAATCTTCTACGGAATACGTAGGTTTCTTCAAGATAATATTTTGTTTTTTTAGTGTATTAGCTATCCATTCACTCCAACTTATAATATAAGATATAGGAGCCTCTATAGGAGGTAAACTAAAAGTAACGATAGGTCTATATCAACTATGACCACTTGTATGTATAACTCATCAAAGACGATTGATTAATACCTTATTATCAGGAGTTAAAGCATCATAATACAAAGATAAATATATATTAGTTCAATTTGCAGAAGACATAAAAGTAGTGATTTTTTTATCATACAAAATTTCACAAGCAGAAACTAAAGGAAACTCAACTAGTTCTCTAATTTGTTCTCTTGTAGATATAATTTCATGAGATTTTTCTATAGGTTTTACATACTGTGATGTACTTTCTTGTACATTCAAATCACTATCCTCTCTCATTGTCATCAGTAAAAAAATAATATAAACTTCTACTTCTCCCCCAACATCCACGGATGATATTTTTTGATCGTATTTTTTAACTCCCAAGGAGGAATTACGCCAAATTCCGTAATAATCCCTGTCACGCATTTTGCAGGAATCATATCAAAAGCATAATTGATGATATCCAGTTGCTCTGGTCTTTCTGGCCAGACTTCGTCCGGAGATCTCTGTTCAATTTCGATACTATCGACCGTATCCACTTTGAGCAAACTCCCCGCGATATACAACGGAATTCCACTATGCCAAGCCGAAAGCCCAATATTAAAACTTCCCACTTTATTGATTACATCACCGTTCAGTTTTATTGCATCACAGCCAATAATCACCTTATTGATATGCACATGGGATTCATACAGATTATCAATAAAAAACCCTGCTGTACTATCAGTAATCATCGTTGTCGGAACCCCCGCATTGACTAAATCTGTGGAAGTGATCCTCCCTTGATACAAGGGTCTAGTCTCGGTATTGTATACATGAATATTTTTTCCCTGTCTGTGTGCTCAGATGAGAATATCTACCGCAGAACTTGAATGACAATGATTTACGATATTATCCCCCTCGTCAATCAACGTAGTCCCAATTTCAATTCTTTTCACCTTTTCTCTCTTAATCATATGCAAAAATTCTTGGTAGGAATCGGCAACCTTTTGTTGGATAGCTTGTAAAATACTAGAGTCATTCTGAAGCAAAGCTGAAGAATCCATAACAGACATACTAGACTCTTCGCTCACGCTCTGAGTGACCTTCTGCCCTTCCTCTTCTAACACGCTCAAGGCATAGGTCAATCCATTAAACAGCATTGGCTCGGTATCCCTCGCCAACATCAACAATTGAGAGGCTTGTTTAGTAAATTTATGAAGTTCTTCATAATCAGAAAATGTTTGTCTTTGTAATTCCTCCTCCATGATTTTGAATCCTGCTTTGGCAACATTGGTTGCTCACTGGATTTCTATGGATTGGATCTTACTTGCAATATCCTGTACTCTTGAGAAATCTGCCATAATTTCAACGTTTTATAAATTAAACTCTTCACGCTATTCTAATTGTATTCAAAAATCAAAATAATGCAAAAAATGAGGGTGGAAATAATATGGGAAGTGAAAGAAATGAGACGAAAAAAATAAAAGGAATTGATTTTACAAGTAGTATACGTATAAGATACAATATATATTTATTTTTTTTACTAGCACACTTATGAAAATCATCTGACTAACAGGAACAAATGGAGCCGGGAAAGGAACTATTGTTGAATACCTTAAAAACAAATGATTTGTTCATTATTCTGTCAGTGGTTTTTTAAGAAATATTATCAAAGAACAAGGACTTCCAATAAATAGGGATAGTATGGGTAAAGTATCTGATGAATTAAGAAAAAAATTCTGACCCTGATATCTAGTAGAGGAACTCTATAAACTTGCTGAAAAGAATTGAAAAGACTGTATCATCGAATCTATTCGCACCTTGTGAGAAATAGAGAGTTTACACAAACAAGGAAACTTTTCTCTCTGGGCGATAGATGCAGATCAAAAGATTAGATATGAGAGAATAACATTGAGAGGATCGGAAAAAGATGATGTAAGTTTTGAAAAATTTCAAGAACAAGAAAAATCTGAAAGCGCAAATCTTGAAGCACATAAAAAAAATCTTTTCTGATGTATAAAAAAAGCTGATGTCCTCCTCAACAACAATGGAACCGTTGAAGAACTTCATCAGCAAATAGATAAATTAATTAACTTGCATCTCCAGTAAGGGTATTAACCGTAACGGTATCACCTTCTGATTTGTGCAATGGCACTTGGATTTCCATTCCTGTTTCAATGGTTGCAGGTTTAGTTCCCGACTGTGCTCTATTTCCTTTCACTCCTGGTACTGTTGATGTGATGGTATATTCAATAGTTGTTGGAAGTATTACTCCTAAAACTTCTCCTTCATAAATCATCAAATATACATCAAGATTTTCTTTCAAAAAACCAACAACATCGTCAATTTTCTCTTCATCAAGTTCAAACATTTCACCCGTATCATTTTCCATGAAACTATACATTCCACCAGCTTCATACAAGAAAATTGCTGCATTAGTTTGTACTTCTGCTTGTTCAAGTGTTGTCCCTGCATTATAGGTGAAAACATTGGTTTTCCCAGAAACGATATCCTTTACTTTGAAAGTATCCGTAGCTCCTCCTCTTCCCATATGGGTGTGTGAAGTATCTGTAACTCTAAATAATTTTCCATCAATTTTGAGAACAATTCCTCTCTTTACTTTTGCTGTATCAATTTTTACCATACGTTATTATTTTACCATGTAAATATGGTTTTTATGATAGGGATTAGTTTATTAGTTGCAAGAGAAAAAATCTTATTCCACAAAATCAGGTGAATGTATAGATTATATTCCAAAAATATGTTTTTTTATAGATACTCCTCAATTGCCCAAAAGGGTATAAACTATGACATTCTCAAAATTTTTTTCATTTATACCAGTATATTAGAAAAATTTTTTATAAATATACCACTATACTACAAAAATATATTTCTATTTCAAGCGGAAAGTTTCAACTACGCAAGAGATCTAGCAAGCATATACTCACTAATAGATTTAAACCCTCATTGTTGAGCATAATTTTGGATGAGTTCCTTATCTTTTGCTTTTACACGAATATTGATCACACTATTCTTTTTTTGTGCTTGTTCATCACGGATGAGATATTCCATATCTTGTAATAACAACGATAAATCTTCCTTAGGATAATCTTGGTCTAATCTCGCTTCTTGGCAAAAAACATGCACAAGTTCTGTTCACTCTAACACTTCCCCTGTATACGTAATCGTAAGAGGGTACTTTCTCACTCCCACGGGAATATACAATGTTGTAGTTTTAGTTGTAGTTTTGGTGGTATTCATATCTGTTTTCTTATTCATGTTTATATATTTTTAAGATAAAGCTTTTTTAGCAATATTTTATAAATTGGCTTACAATCATTATGGTGAATAGCAATCGTTTCATATCTATCACTAGCAAGATGCCTGATTTTATGATGAGAACCACTTGTAGGTTGTTCTACCCTATATCCTTCTGATTCAAGAAAAGAAAGAATCTTTGAGAGAGAAAGATTGGTCGGATTTTGAAGTAACTGCTCTCTAATTTTATCTTTCTTAGACATCAAATATTTTTCAAAGTAAACAGTCATACTGTTAAATATGTGTATATACAATATATCAATTTGTATATCTTTTTCAAGAGAAAAACATTATGCTTGAGCGGTATGTTAATACTTTATTAGCCGTACCCCATTATATTCCACAAAAATATATTTTTAGGAGGAGAGAAATTTTCGTGAAAACTGAATCAGAAACACTTACCTAAACATCTTATCAATATTTATCTGATTTATTTCCCAAGTTGTAAATCATTCCATACACTGATCCAATGTCATATGTATTTTGTTTGATGTATTCCGTGGATTAATTACAACAACCATCTTTTCTCCTGTCTTTGAATCTACATACCCTTTTTCTATAGAATATGCATGACCTGTATATAGTACTTTTTTTGTTCACTGAACTTTAAAAGATTTTACTTTTCAATCTTCATCTGCATCTACAATTTTTACAGTATTAGAAGCATCATTTTTATTCATATAAGACGATAATTCTATTTTTACTAATCATGTTTTTATTTGTTCAAATGCCATTTCTTTCTGAACACTGTCTCTAATACGAACTGAATTTATAATATCCTTTCATAACATATGATGCAAAAACTCCATAGTCCATCATCATTCCACTGTATTCAACAACTCTCATGTCATCTCAAATATACCATTCTGTTCAAATTGCCTTCTTGCATTTTGTATATGTATATTACTATCATATATATCCTCTCTTCAACCAGAATAATGAAGTATATATTCTTTTATAAATGCAATTTCTAGAATTTTAAATCATTTTGCAGAATTACTATTAATATTAACTGTTTTTTCATGTCCACTCTTATTATCTACAAATGTATATTTTTTGTCTAATTCATTTTCATAGACTTTTATTGTTTTCCCATCTTTATTTCCAAATGGTACTTTTATTTCCCATCATCATGGAATTTCTCTCATTGATGTTTGTACCATAGTGTCAAAATAATTACTCTTTTTAAGAATCTCAAACCCAGTATATGCATAACAAAGCCCTAAATTATTTTGTTTGATCTCAGCTTTCCCATATTTCCCTTGGACAAAAACTTTTTCATATTTAGAAGGGATACTACTATAACGACCTAATAATGTATTCAAAAAATCTACAAATTTTTGATAAAAATATCTCCCTTTCGAGATCACTTTCTCTTTTCTAAAGAGTTCGTTAAAATGCTCTTCAGATAAAGTTCTATTCTTCTCTAAATATGATTTTTTTCTCTCTATAAAATCTCTCATAGTTTTCATATCTGTTTGCATAACAAGTTCGCTTGCAATAACAATATTTTCTCTATTCAATCATTCTACTTTTTGTATTGTGAGTTTTTTTAACACTTCTTCATTTATATTTAATAACTCATCTACTCTCATATATTCTACATCTTCTACTATTTGAGAAAGTTCTTTTTTTATCTTTGCAATTTTTTTTATATCATCCTCATTCAATTTTGATAATTCTTTAATATTTCATGCTGATATTCTGATACCTGCTTCCCTCAATACTTCCTTTATATTAGTAACATTTTGTATTTGCACATCATTTAACTCTCATAATCTATTAATATCCCATATTTCTATATCTTCTATTCCAAGCTGTTCAAGTTTTGGCTTTATTGCTACAACTTTTTTTAATGTATTGATATTTAATTTTTGTATATTTTCAATTCTCCAAATATAAAGATTTATACCCAATTGATCCAAGAATGATTTTTTTTCTATATTTCTTTCTATATTTGCATAAAAATCATCTACATCTATCTTTTCAATATCAGAGAAATCATTTATATCCATGTTAATTCCTAACTTATCTATTCAATGTTTCAATGTTTTATATTTTTTTATAGATTCTATACTGATATTATCACATTTTTCTGTCTGCCACTCATATATTTTTACTCCTAAAGTATGTAAGTATTTTGTTTTTTTTGCTTGTTTTAAATTAAGCTTTGACAATATATTACCATCTAAATGCCTAAACACTCATCATAAAGTATATACAATAGCAGGCAATTCCTTAGTCCAATAATCTGGAGAATTAAGCAAATTATTTAAACTTTCATTATCTGTTTTTATATCTATCTTTGCTTTTTTTAATGCTCAGAGATTAGCTCTCAATTTTGCCATATCTGCTCATAATCATATCTTACTCCAAAACTTTAAGTTATCAAGTGACAATGAAACTCCCATATCTTCAATTTCTGATTTAATACTATTAATATGTACTATATCATGTTCTGTTATTTGTACTAAATCAGCAATGGAACTGACCATATCATAAATACCAACAGATCCAAAATCAATACCTAATGATTCTATTTGAGGTTTTAACGACAATACATTTTCTATTCCCTTTAAGGAGGGACTATCGAATGGGATAACAATATCATTAATATTACATCATAAATCATAAAGATATTTTAACTCTTTTACCGAATATTTTTCACAAAAATCAATTAAAGCATGAGGATCTGTAATACTATTTAAATCAATTCCTAATTCTGATAATCATTTCACAATATTCATATCTATATCAATACTCAAATCAGCTAGAATTTTTTTATTCTGTTCATACAGTTCTTGATTAAATCACTCGTTAAAAGCTCCCATCTTCCCACTAAATCCAGCTTCTAACAAAAATCTCCTCACTTCGGGATCTTTGATTGTTTCTGCGAGGGTTTTTACTTTTATTCTCAATTCTGTACTGGTAAGTTCCCCAAGTTTTCCATCTTTTTCATGAGCATCCATCAGTGATAAGACTTGTTCATCAGTCAATTCTAGCTCGTTTCATGTTTTTTGTTTGTAGAGTTCTTGAACTTTTTCTCTTATATTTTGAATCTTTTCAGCTTTATTCCCCTCATTCAATCCTTCTAACTGACTATCCATAAATTGAGAGTTTGCTTTGGTTTGTATTTCATTAAATCAGAATTTTGATTCTTTTCAGAAATAGGGGTTACGTATATCTTTTAATGTAGTATGAAATTCCTCGGGAGTAAATAATACTGTCCCCTTACTGTCAACAATAGGAGTATAAAATCCTTGTTCAATAATATTTCTCTTCATTTTTTTTAATATATTTTGTTGTTTATTCAAAAGATAATCCGCAATCAATATACAATCAACTTGAGAAGATGACAATCCAGATCTAACACCAAAAAATCTTTTCCCTTCATATTTTGATCATTGTAATAACACGCTTTTCTTAGTAATTGTTCTCTTATAATTTGATTTTTGCATCACATCATATTGTTCTGTAGTTAATCTCGATATAATAACTATTCAATTTCCATATTCATTAGACCAATCTGACATCTTTTGTATATTTTTCTCCATTACTATACCATCAGTATCATATGGTGTTTGATCAGAGTTTGCTCAAGGTATAAATTCCGGAGCTAAAAATCAATTTTTCCAAAATTCAGAAAAATCGACAGACTTAATTCCCTTTACTCGATATTGTCATTGAGGGAGTTTTATTTTTCAATTAACTACTAATTTTTCATGACTATTTGTCTTTTGTTCTATGTTACGTCAAGTCTCTTCTATTATAGATTTTACTTTTTTCCTATGAAACATATGTTTTTCTATTACAACAAATGCTTCTTGCAACTTTGATTGTATTATTTCTGAATTTCCTTCCATTATATTAGAGTATTCAGAAAAATTACCATCTATGATATATTTCATAAGACCAATTAAAGATATCTCTTCTACTGTTAAATGTCTCTTTTTTTGTACTTTTTTTTGAATGTCATATATTTTATTGAGAAAAGAAATAGATTCTTGATTATTACTTTCTAAAGAAACTTTTAATAAATCATTCCAAACAACAATATCATCTCTTAGAGAACGCCCATATATTATATACTTATTATTAGTTCTTTCTAAATCGTAATTTGGGCTTTTAATTTTATCAAGAAAAAATCTTCTATATACTCATGGTAATATATCTAACTTACTATAAATTTCAGCAATATATTTTACATTTTTTATGTTGAATCAATAATTTTGCACTAAAGTCTTCGATATATCTTCCAACTTCTTTTCTTTTAGTAATTTTATACATTCTTTACCCTCATTTAGATTATTAGTTAAATTATTCCATCATGTAAATGAAATTAGGTTTCCACTATTCCATAATCAATTTTCAACTAATTCTCAAAATAACTCTACTTTATTACTATCAACAGGTATCTCTTTAATATATTGTACCTGAATATCTATTTTATCTTTAACTATGGGATATTTACGTATTAAATGTTCTAATAAACTAATTTGTGTGTCTGTACATTTTTCTAATATAGGAACACTGTGAGCATATATATTGACTCAAATATTTTCTAACTTTTTCTTTATGGATGCAAGCCTTTGTATATTTCCATGATAATTTAATACAGGATTTTTGATATGAGCAGGCTGTTTTAGTAGGTCTTGTATATCTTTTCTTGCAAAACCATAATCTATTAATCTATACAGTAATTTTTTTTGTTTGAATGTTAATTCCTTATTTTGTGCAAGTTCTCTTTTATATAGTCTATTTTTTCAGTAATATGCTAATTTATCAAAAATCCTCCCACACACTTTCCCTCTCAACAACACCACGATCTGCTCTTGAGAAAACAATCCTCTCAATGCAAGTCATTTTCTCGTATTCAAAGCCATATCATCAGTCTCTCACACTTTTCTCTCCATATTGTGGACTTCATAGATTTTTCTTGCTTGTGCTTCTGTTAATGTTTCTCATTTTCATAGCACTCCCTGATCCTGTAAATACTTTTCTATGTATTTTTTAGCTTGCATATTAATATTCCCATCTGCATCAACCAACCTATCAGAATTAAGTGAATTTTCTGTTTGAATGTTTTCAGGGATAGAGGATTGCTGATCTTGTATTTTTAGCTCGTTTTTATTATTATTCTCTCCTAACTTTTCTTGAATCTTATGATATTCATCTCTCAATTTTTCTAATTTCTGTTTTTCATTTATATTCTGTTCTTTTGAAATTTTTTTATCTAATATTTGTATTCTCTTTGCTACTATGCTAGCTGGATTTCTATATCCTTTCATCAATCAAAATTTAGCTAACATCCCCACAAGGCTATTTTTGTCTGAAAGTTTTTGTCTATATTCGGTCATAAATGCTTTCATCTTCCCCGCCTGTTCTGATTGTGCTTGCACTACTTTTCCCATATGTTCCGTAAGCTGTTTTTGCAGATCTCCTGTCAATATCACCCCATCTTTTGTGAAAGTATTTTTGGCCTTATCATGAGCTATTTTATTTTCAGATAAGAATTTTTGTAATCATTGCTCTGCGATGTGCAACGCATCCACTCCAGAAACAAGATCAGTTTGAAATGTGGTGTATTTAGATGTCTTAGCTTTAATTTTTCTAATTGCTGCACCTCCTCATTCTAACAATCCTCAATAGGTTATGGTATTAAAAAATACCTGTGATAGATTTTCAAACGAAAGATTCTCTTTTGATGCATCGACCATTATAGTAAGTGCATCTTCTAGGTTATATTGTGCTACATTCTGTTTTGTTGTATTCATTTTGTTTCATAATGCAGTTTGTCCTTTCACGATTTCACCTTCTCCAAACACAAAAGCATTAACCCCAGAATGTACAATATTCATAGGAATATCTACTAAAAATGACTCCATAAACAACTCTTCAAATCCAAACTTCAATCCATGTCAAATATTAATTCCCTTAAGTCTCGCTCATCATAATTTATTGAGAAATGGTGCAAATTTATTTCCGATACCAAACGTTGCTGCGGTAGAAACATAATCAAATCATACATCTGTTGCAAGTTTTCCCCATCCTACAAATTCTTGTCCTGTCACTTTTCCTTCATTGTCATAGGTATATTCTTCAAGTCCTGCTCCTCTCATAAATGAATCTCAAAAAGTATCTATTTTATTGTTTCCTTTTTCTTCTATATTAAATACTCGTTCTCCAGCATTTCGTGCTTCTTGACCAATCCCATTTCCTAATCTCAATCCTGTTGTAAATCATGCTGAAGTTATTAGAAGATTTTTTGATGCTAATCATACCAATGTAGCACCTGCAATTCCTCCAATCATTCATACCGCTTGTCAAAATGCAGCCTGCTTATCATCTTTTATATTCTTCTTAAACAGTTCTCGTTGATCACCAAACTGCTCTCAAAATCCATCTCTAATAATTGCATCGACTCCTTGTTTAGAAAAATCTAGTACTACTCCTGTAAAAGGAGAGGGAATCGTTCATGTAGGTTTAGGATCTTTTTTGAGCATAATCTCTACATATTTTCTATCCATTGCTTGCATACATTCTTGTTTTTTTATTTTACCTTCATTCCTTTCTAATTCGTCTCTTGTCATTCCTCAACGATCAAGAGCTCTAGCATCTGCTCAATTTAATAATAATTTTTGAAAGATTCATGCCTCTTGATAATCTTTTTTATTTTTTTCAATTTTAGCTTTTACTTCATGATCTATTTGCTGTACTTTTTGATTATTTTCCTGAATAGCAGTATAAAATCATATAATCTCCTCTACAGATATTGATCTATCAAAACCAAACTTTTCAGCCTCTGCGTATAAAGCATCAATCTTTTTACTATTTTCTATATGCTCTGCAAGTGGCTTGAAAAAACTATCTTTTTTCGCCCATTGTATGATTGATTGTTTATTCTTTTCTGAAGCACTACCCAGCAATGTTCACAGAAATTTGTTAATATCTTTATCACTTTTTCAGTATGCAGACTGTTTAATATAAAATTTTAATGCATCTTTATTTCCTTGTTCTGCTACATTTATATTTCACGCTAGAATATTTGTCTTTCACCATAACTGTTTCGCTAATTTTACAACATTGATGTAATAATGCATTTCATTATTCATCCCTTGCAAACTCAATCCTGTCATCAATCATTTTTCTATCAAAGGAGATTGATATTTGGGAAAACACCCCAAATAATAGGTTAAAAATACTTGTATATTATTTACAATATATTCTTGGTCTGATTCCTCCATTTTTTCTGTGTTTGGAAGATATTTTTGTAAAGTTTCAGAAGTTACTTTTTGTATATCTGCAACTGTTTTTATATCTTGAACTACGTTTCTCCAATTCAATTTTGTATTTCAATCTATTCACAATTCTTCTAAATTTTTTATATAATCATTTCCTTCATTTTCAAATATTTTTTCGTTCATTTCTACTATTTTATTATTCTCTTCTCCCTCATTATTTTTTTCATTATTTTTTTCATTTTTCTTAATATTTTCTTTTGATCATGCTGATAGAAATTTTTCTCCATAAAGGATTTTTGTAATATCTAATACTTTATCATTACTCCTTCCATCTTGTAACATTTTTTGAAAACTTGCTTTCAAACTATCTCACAACTTCTTCAATCCTGCATTATCACTTTCCAACTCATCTTTCAGTTTTATAATATTTTCTTTATTATCAAAAAATCAACTCCTCAATGCTTCTTCTAGCTCGTGAGTATCTATATTGTTATCTTTCACTTCTTGTGCATCTAATTGCTCTAATATACTTGTATTTTCTGGCATTTTACAATTCCATTGTATCTAAAAGTAGCTCTATATCTTCTAAATCACTCTTTTCTTCCTCCTCTGCTTTTGCGATTTTCTCTTTGAGAATGTTTTGTTTTTCTTGTTGGTGTTGTGTTTGCTGTTTTTTCTTTAAACTCCTCACTTTTTCTTGGATAAATTTCAGAATATTATTTACATCCTCCGCTGTCGCATATTCACTCATCACAAACAATTTCAAACCTTCTGCCTTATCCCAATATTTTACCAATTTCTCTAGTATTGTGAGTAATAACTCTTTTTTGATCATAGTATTTTCTCTTTTTGTGTGTTTTTGCATCATGGATCTTTCTTATAGTAAAACTATCTATAAATACTTACCTCCTAAGTATAGCTCCCCCCCCCTCATTTGTCAAGAAATCACATCATTTTAAACATTTTTTATTTGCGTTATTTTGTAAATTATGTTTAATTTATGATATATTCATACACAACACATTCACCTCCCAAAAAATCCTCAAAAACTCTTGAAAAACAAATCTGTTCCTGTAATATTATAGTGTTGTGTGTTTAATTATAGCACGATGAAAATTTTATTTAATTATATACTATATTTATGTGACTATTTGGATGAAACAAAGCGAAGTATGTATTCTCTT
>PDWI01008060.1_pt1 | contig 12524 bp, 13 predicted proteins | sample 1430891 | NCBI WGS metagenome assembly PDWI01 (sample SAMN01162508, study PRJNA174530) | Oral metagenome, whole genome shotgun sequencing project. | biome: Marine environment; feature: Marine mammal; material: Swab sample of the gingival sulcus; isolation source: swab sample of gingival sulcus... | reverse complement strand
AATCACTACTCCGATAACACCACCCACAAGTGCCTTTTTTGCCATAGCCACACGACCCTCGTCTCCCCCAGATGTCATATACATGATCCCCGCAACAACAATGACCAAAACGGCTATCACACCCACAATCGCTACTACAAAATGCAACACACTCAAAAGAATGTCGCTTAGTCGCGGCGCTTCTGCAATTGGGCCAGCTTGTACACTATGTATCAATTGCATTGCATTATAAATCACAGTATAACTACCTTCCATATCCACCATTGCCCTGTTCACCTGTCCATTCACCTGCACCTCCTCCTGAAACAGACTCACAATTAAATGTCCAAGCGGAAGTGCCCATGCCAGAAAGCGGTGTCTGCACACCTCCCGCGTTTGTTTTAAATACCCTATTCAAAATAAATGTGATCATCATAAATGCCACAAGCATCACACTTACACCAATGAGTGTATTTTTAATTGCTGCTTTTGCCATGGAAATCATACCTTGATTCCCAGCAGAAACAATATACATAACACCAGCCACCGTGATAATTAATATACCCACAATAACAAGAAGTTTTTTCAAAAAATCCATAATATTCCACCCAGTCTGCACAATATCACATATCGTACACTGATCATCAATACCTTCATTGCCACATGGCACCAAAGCAGCATCAGCATACGCAACATATGAAACAGACAGAAGGACACTGATCAGACTTGCGATGATAATTGTTTTTCCTTTTTTTATCATATATTTATTGTAATTGTTGCGCGCGCCGTGTGCCAAGCTCCAAGGCATCGTGCACTGACATTCTACCTGTATTAACATTGTCAATCATATCGGCAAAAAGCGTTTCAATTGCTTCTGCGTCATGACGCCACCACGTCTTTGCGATGAGATTACCACGGGCAAATGCGCCAAGTCGTACATCAGCAATTTGCGCATCAATCAAATCGCGCCGTGCAGCTGGCTTTCCCGTCATCTCCAGATACATTTGTGTCAGATCAAATTCTGTCTTATATATGAGCGACTCTCCATTTAGCGCATTTGTAATAGTCACACCATTTGTTGTTGGAAAAGAAATTGCCTTCAGCAACTGCCACGCTTCATGCACACGCATATCATTTGTCACTGGTATTCCACTGCTGGATTGTGTGGGTTGTTTATTTTTCGCAACGACAAACACCCAGTAATTTGCATAATTTGCCTGCGTCCCTGTCGTATCTAAAGATACTTGCGGCAAATCTGCAACTGCAAAATGTAATTTTGCATTTTTGGCCTTAATCGTATCATAATGGTATGCATAATTAATCATCATTGCAGTCTGTCCCTGGAAAAATTCATCGATAGAATAATTCTGCTTTTTATTCCATGTATAGAGCGGAGATCCTGCGGATGCAAAACGTGTATAATATTTTAGCGCGTCTTCACCGGGGACACCTGCAACTCCTTGTACAGGACTATCAAATGTGATAGCATCCGCATTTTTCTGAGACATTTCAGCGCCGTTTTGGATCATCAATGCTGCCAAAAGATCTGACGAACGATTCACATTAAATGCTGTCCCAATCGCTGCAGCGCTTTGCTCAATATTGCCAGAATCATTAAATTGAGTTAGTTTTTTTACCGCTGCATCAAATTCATCCCATGTTTTTGGCGGATGTGTTATGCCAGCTGCATTGAAAATGTCTTTATTGTAGTATAGACCCAATGAATCCACAAAAAGCGGCACGCCGTACATCTGTCCGTCACTAATCACATCATCTGCTACAACATCCACAAAATTCGCACGAAATTCGGCCTCTGTCCCCATATATTTTGGCATTGGCACAATTTTATCTTGAAAGTCAGGCATCCACGAATTATGGATCATAAAAATATCCGGACCATTGCCTGCAGCAAGTGCACCCAATAAATCATTTTTATATGCATCTAATGTATGCTTTTGATAACTTACTGGCGCGATATTTTCATTAATCTTTGCATACTCTGAGAAAATAGTTGTATACACACTGGAATTATCAAAAACACCCCACACATTTAAATTCACACTATATTTACTGCTTACTTTTCGTGTGCCACATCCAGAAAAAACAATGAGAGAACACATCGCGATGATTGCAAAAATATTTTTCATAAAAAATAGTAACAGCTTAAAAAATTACTTATCAAAAACAAACGCATAATGATATTGCCCTGCATCAATCTTTTTTTCGCCAGAAAAACCAGCTTTTTTTGCATAACCCTGCACATCCTCTGCAGCAACGCGCTCTTCCATACCAAAACCCTGCACAGCATTATCTGACCACCCAACAACCAACAAGTTACCACCATTATTTAACACACGATACGATTCAGCAAAGAGTGCAGGAAGATCTTCATTTTGCAGGAGAATTTTGCGCATAATGACATGATGCACTGACGCATCTTCAAGTCCAGATCCACGCGTTTTTTCCAAATTTGACCGCCGCGTCACGATATTGTTTAAACCAATAATTTGCGCACGTGAATTTACAGCTTCCAGTGCAGATGGCAACACATCAAAACAATACACCGTACCATCTGTCACAATTTGCGCCATCGGAATCGAAAAAATCCCCGGGCCACAACCAAAATCCGCGATATTATGATCTTTCGCAATACCACATTCTGCAAGTAAAATCTTTGGGTCTAATACAATATCTTCTGGATGTACCATACAAATAATTATCTACACTTTTTATCTGTACATTATACCACAAGCACAAAGAATGGCCCAAAAAACTCTGTGACAAAACAACAACATGGCGAAAATGAGACAATATTAAAATTTTTTTAATAAAATATTCATCTCTTTTTTGCAATTACAAAACACAAATACATAATCACTCCAACTGCATACCACCCCATTCAACGACTGCAAAGCCCTTTCTTGTGAATGGTTGGATGTGTTGTTCTTCTATTTGCACTGGCTTATCCAATGGTTTATATACCATAAAAACACGCAACATAGAATCTGGTTTTGGATGTATTGTTAGTGGAGCAATTGCAGTATATGCATCACCTGCAAAGTGGATAAGGTTGTATGTATTGTCTTGCATTCGTGGAAGCCAATAATCGATAAATTCATTGCGTTCATGTGTAGTGAGTCCTATCTGATCAAGTGTATCTTGCAAAAAAAATTTTGTATCTTTTCCACGTACTACAAATCCTTGTGAGAAATCCCAATCGATTTCTTTTTCTGGGATGCCTTCCCAAAAAAGATAAGGGTATTTTTGTTGATTCGCGTGATTAATAATTGTACCATCTGGATATGCTGTTACTTTCCACCCGCCTATGCGTGTATCGTAATCAGGATCATCGGCAATGATTTCCCCTTTAAAATCTAATTGTACTTTGATGTCTGAACGGGATTCTGGGTATAGATAGATTACTGGTTTTTTAGCGAGTCCATAAGGTTCTCTAGTAGGCATCTTCTCACAATCCATTTCTTCGAGATAATTAGATAGAATAAACGACAGTGGTGTAGTCTAAGCCTCAGGATACGTCACCCTATGGCACATGTCGACTCTTTCTGGTCTTTTGAAAGGAAAAAATAGTATGATTTCGACCAAAATAACTATGATAATGAGAAATTTTTTACCTATATTTTTTATTGTTTTTTTAGAAAAATCAATTTTAGTTTTTTTCTTTTTCATAAATAGCGCACTGTTTGTTTTACACAAATATCACAAGATAAAATGAATCGTATTTTTAAAATCCGTTTCATTGAAATCGACAAGTTCTTTTTTTCACAATGTTACAAAACATTGTTATTTCTGTGATTATACCACATTTTTTCAAAAACAGAGAATTATTCAAAAATGTGTTTGCATTGCGGAGAGGGAGGGATTCGAACCCTCGAGGCCCGTGAAGGCCTAACACCTTAGCAGGGTGCCCTATTCGACCGCTCTAGCACCTCTCCTTAAAATTTCGTATTGTGTACAACGGCTAGTGTACCATCGTTTGCTAGGCAAATCAAGTGCAATGTGTGTTATAATAAAAACCAACATAATTTCGTAATATTCATCTCATGAGTGCACTTTTTGATAATATCACCGAACATGACAAAGTGAGCGCCGTCAAAGATTTAATTGATGACTCGACGCCACGCCCTTCATTTTTCTTTCTCGTCATTCTCTCTGTCCTCATGGCCGCATGTGGCCTCATCATCAACAACTCCGCCGTCATCATCGCATCAATGCTCATCGCACCGATTCTCTCCCCTGTCCTCTCGATTGCACTGGGAATTGTCATCGCTGATGGCAAATTGATTTCCCGATCTTTCTTCACTCTACTTAAATCAATCGGATGGGCAATTGGACTCTCTGCTATCACCACATGGACTCTGTGGAACTTCACAGCAAGTGATTTTTCTCTTGCGTTAACATCCGAGATTATGGAACGTGTCCAGCCATCTATCGTCTATCTCTTAATCGCTATTATTGCTGGGACAGCGACAGCATTTGCGCGTGTCAAACCAGACGTCTCTGAGGCGCTTCCTGGCACAGCCATCGCTGTTGCACTCGTCCCACCGCTTGCGACGATTGGCATCGGCGTTGCAACACTCAATCTCGATGTTGCATCTGGTGCATTTGCAATGTTTGTGTTGAACTTAATCGGTATTGTGCTTGCTGCGATGATTATGTTTTCGATGATGAATCTCTACACCAAAAAAACCATCATCGCGCAAACTGTAGAAAAAGCCGACGAAGAACTGGAAAAAGAATTAGAAAGTGCACAAAAGAAAAACAGTACGCGCAAAAAATCATCACGTAAAAAATAACCACGATACAAAAAACAGCAGCACACATAGCACCGCTGTTTTTTTATTGTGTCCTTGGTAGGAGTTGAACCTACGACCTTTTGGACCGCAACCAAACGCTCTATCCACTGAGCTACAAGGACCTACTTGGTATATACAATCACAATTGATTCTACAGCATTACACACCAAAAGTCAACCAAGCCGAGTCACTCTCCACATCACCTACATCCGCAATAGCCGCTCCATAATATCTACAAGATTTTGTTCTTGTTTTTCTTCTGGGATAAAATCCACCAGCGCCTTACGCACATCAACTGGGTCAACTTGATGCAACGGGATGTGCAAATATGGACGAAAATGTCCACGCATATGGAGACTGATTACCCGTGTATGTGGTGGCTCATAAAAAATCCAAAATGATTCAATATCATCGAAATCATAAATTTCATCACCAACCAAAATACCATCATATGTCACTGCAAAATCAATCACTTTCTGTGGTTGTGACAAAATAATATATCCCACAATACCAATAAGCGCAAAAACAATCGCCATGACAATACCACCATCCACAACTGCATACAACACTATCAACGATAGTACAATCAACGCCCCTGCATACCATTGTTTACTCCGCGGATAATGTTCAAACTCTGGACCGCGCCAATGCACGATGACGTTTTCTTTATTTTGCTGCAGATATTGCGAATATTCTTTTTCGTACTCATAATTTTCCTGATAATCTAACTGTTCTTTCGCCAATGGTTTTTTTGGCTCTTTGCGCACCCATTTCTCATTTTTCTGTTGCTGCTTTTGTCGTGTCTGTGGTTGCGGTTGACGCAATGCTTTTTTCTGTGGTGCAGGACTCACAGCTTTTTTTTGTGGTCCTTGTGTCAGTTTTTTGTATTTTCTGCCCATGCCCAAAAATGACAATTTCGTGTCTCGCTTTTCAAATTGATCCATTTTATTTTCACGCAAATTCATTGCCATACGCCAACTTTTTTATTTTTTGCAACACCTCCATACTACCACACATTTACAAAATCTGCACCATCTGTTATGATATGCTTTGTACCACTTATGGATAACACTGGAGGTGTGGCAGAGTGGTCGAATGCATCGGTCTTGAAAACCGAAGTCCCTTTACGGGGACCGGGGGTTCGAATCCCTCCGCCTCCGCTTTTACTTCGCCGTAGCTTTAGCGAAGGCGAGTCTCATCTCGCCATAATTTCAGAATAACGATGAAAACCCACACAATGCATCTTGATGCAGAGCCTTTTGCCAAAATTGCCAGCGGCACAAAAACTATTGAATCTCGACTCTATGACACAAAACGTCAACATATCAGTATTGGCGATACTATTGTTTTTGTATGTAGAGAAAAACCATCGCACACAATTTCTACAACTGTCGTAGCACTGTATCGCTATTCAACTTTTGCCAAACTGTTTGCCGATTTCCCACCACAGCTATTTGGCAGCACATCACGAAAAACACTACTACAAGAAATTGAAATGTTCTACTCTACCGCAAAACAAAAACAACATGGCGTAATTGGAATAAAAGTGGCACTATCAAAATAAAAAACATCAGTCATAATATGATACACACTACCACAAATCTCCCGTGCAAAAATGCACACCCTGTGCTATGATAAAAAACCGCGCATATGATAATTACAGAAAAAATTTATGCTTTCGATCAAAAACCTCACCGTTACTGCAAACAACAAAGAAATTTTACATGATATTTCTGTTGATTTTGCCACAGGAAAAATGTACGCCATCATGGGGACAAATGGCTCTGGCAAAAGTTCACTGGCACGCACGATTATGGGCGATGATACACTAACTGTGACAAATGGCACGATACATGTGAACGATGCGGCGATTACCATGCTGCCACCACACAAACGTGCAGCACACGGTATTTTTCTCGCACCACAGTCCCCACTCGCTATTCCTGGTGTCACAGTCCAGCAACTACTGCGCGCAGCAGTTGACCGCAAAGACACCGACAGCCGTACCCTCATGAAAAAAATTCACAATACCGCACAATCACTCTCTATCGACAAAGAGTTACTCTCACGCGCACTCAATGACAATTTCAGTGGTGGTGAGCGCAAAAAAATGGAAATTTTGCAGATGATGATTCTCAATCCACGTTATGTCATCCTTGATGAAATTGATACTGGTGTAGATGTCGATGCACTCAAAGTCATCACCAAACACATCCGCGCATTTTGTGCACAAAAAGAGAAAACAGTCATTCTCATCACACACTACAATCGTATCATCGATCAACTCCCTATCGACGAAACACTCGTCATGCACGATGGGCACATTATCGAGTGTGGCGATGCCGCACTTGCCAAAAAAATTGATGCCGAAGGATACATGCTCTGTGATTGCCCAAACCGCAAAAACTGCCCGCATCACCGTAATTAATGTTCGTATGACAAAGCACGACTCTCACAACACATCTACACTGTCACGCACAAGTGATTATGATTTTGCAATGCCAGATACTTCTGTCCACTACACGCCACCCGGCATTAGTGAAGACACTGTTGCACATATCAGTCAGTGCAAAAAAGAAGACGCATGGATGCGTGACAAACGCCTACGTGCTTATGAAATATTCCGTCAGAAACCTCTCCCAACGTGGGGACCAGATCTCTCACACATCAACTTTGATGACATTACCTATTTTCGCCGTGCTACAGACACACAAAAACGCTCGTGGGACGACCTCCCACCAGAAATTCGCGAAACCTACGACCGTATCGGCGTGCCAGAACACGAAAAAGAGTGGCTCGCTGGCGTCAGTGCACAATATGAAAGTGAAGTGGTCTATGAATCCATGACAAAAGAATTGGAAGCGCAAGGCGTAATTTTTTGTGACATGGATACTGCTGTTGCAAAACACCCCGACATTGTCAAAAAATATTTTGGCACACTCATTCCTCCAGCAGACAATACATTTGCTGCACTCAATACCGCTGTGTGGTCTGGCGGATCGTTTATTTACGTGCCAAAAAACACACATGTGCAGATGCCGCTACAAGCATATTTTCGTATCAATGCCGAACGCTTTGGACAATTTGAACGCACACTCATCATCGCAGACGAAGGTGCATCTGTGCACTATATCGAGGGATGCACGGCACCGGCATATTCGACACAATCACTCCATGCTGCTGTAGTGGAAATTTTTGCATGCAAAAATGCAAAAGTGCGTTACACCACGATTCAAAACTGGAGCACAAATATCTACAATCTCGTCACAAAACGCGCAAAAGCTGATGCTGGTGCAACAATGGAGTGGATTGATTGCAATCTCGGTTCTGGTACAACGATGAAATACCCTGCTGTCATTCTTACTGGTGCGGGCGCGCGTGGCGACGTTATCTCCATGGCGCTTGCAAATACCGATCAAACACTTGATACCGGTGCAAAGATGATTCACCTTGCAAAAGACACAACATCACATATTGTGTCAAAATCTATTTCCCTAGGCGGTGGCATCGCCAATTATCGCGGCCTCATAAAAGCCACATCAGATGCACACAATGCCAAAAGCTACACACAATGTGACGCGCTCCTCCTCGATGATATTTCTGCATCACACACCTATCCAACTATGGATATTCGCAATCACTCTGCACACATCTCTCATGAAGCAAGTATCGAAAATATCGACACTGACAAGTTATTTTACCTCATGTCCCGCGGACTCACAGAAGCCCGCGCACGCAGCATGATGATCAACGGCTTTATCGAAAATATCACCAAAGAAATTCCGCTAGAGTACTCCGTAGAACTACATAGACTCATCAATTTGGAAATGGAACGAGGGGGAGGTGATAGGTTATAGGGATTAGGGTGTAGAGTATAAGGTGTAGTAATATAAAATATAATATGTGTAGTAAAAAAATTTGTGATTATAAAGATTTGATTGTATGGCAAAAATCCATTCAATTGCATCAAATATTGCCGAGGGACATAAACGAAATACGCGAAAAGACTATGCGCATTTTGTTACAATTGCTATTGGTTCATCTGCAGAATTGGAAACACAAACCATTATTGCACACAGACAAAATTACATATCACAAAAAGATTGTGATACAATCATAAATCTACTCACAGAAATCATGAAAATACTCCACACAATAAAATCAAAACTCACTCATTAACCCCTATTCCCCCTCACCTATCTCCTGCAGCCTCTCACCTGCTCCCTATTCCCTATAACCTATCCCCTACTATGTACAAAGATATTTCTCACAATCCGCAAAAAACATACACAATTACCAAACCTGGTGTGCATGTTTTTTATTTTGAAAATATGTCGCAAGATATTCACTTTATTGTTACACATCCTGACGCCAACGTGCAAATTTATGGATTATACCGTGGAAAAGAGACACAAAAATTTCACCTTGCTATCACACAAACACACACTGTGCCAGGTGCCACAAGCACTGCACTCATAAAAAGCGTCTTGGATGATGCGTCACAATTACACATCACAGGCAAAATTCACATTGCAAAAAATGCTGTGCATACAAAGGCATTTTTCACAAACAAAAACCTTCTGCTGAACAAAAATGCCTCCGTAACAACCGCACCGCAACTTGAAGTATTCCCACATGATGTCACATGCACCCACGCTGCAGTCACCACGCCAATTGACACAGATCAATTACACTACATTGCTACACGTGGCATTGCACAAAAAGACGCGCAAGACCTCCTCATCAATGGATTTACCCAAGATGTTTTGCGCCACAAAAAAATATAAGTTTACTTATTTCACTGTGGCGGAGATGTTGCACATTCTGACATGTGCAACATATCACAAAGCCTATCACGCGAAAAAGTATATGTTGTATTTTCTAATTCAGTCAACGCGTTATTTCTTCGCCCACTCCCTGTAAGTAAACAGAGCTTGCTTTCATTTGTATAAGAAGTGTCAATATTTTTGCAAAAATCAATCAAAAGAAAATGCTTTTCGCTCTCCATGCTCTTTCTATACCGCATGAGCATATGTGAACTATTTCTATATGCAAAACTAATACTTGTCTGCAATTCATCACCCACCTTCACAAAGACTGGCAAATCAAATACTCTATCATTAATATACATTTTTTTATCCGGGATATGTAATTCCAGTGTATTGGTAATTTTTGGAAAGTCCCAAAAACGCAGTATTGGCTCTCGCCATTGATAGCTATCTCTTTGAATTATTTCTCTTTCAAGGCGCATCTGTTCTGAATCATCAAACAAATTCCTTCCCAAGCCTAAATCATTTGGAAAATGCATATATGAAAGCATGGTTGTGCCAATATCAAGAGTTGACCCTTTTGTGGCAATTTCTTTTTTTTTCATAGACACTTGGATCAATAATCAAAAACAAATTTTTACGTTCTTTTTTTTGCAGCAATGTAGATGCTGTATTTTGCATCGCCAAATGATCAGACGCCAAAACAATAATAGTATCATCAGCATATGGAGATGCAAGAATTTTTTTAATAAACTGCGAAATGACATGATCAGAGCATTTTAATGCATTTAACATCTCATTGCTTCCATCAGCATATTTATATGGCAATGATGCGCAAGTCTTGGCAATAAAACCCTCTGGCTGATGAGTATCCAAAGTCAATGTAAACAATGCAAATTTTTGTTGAGAACGTGATAGTTCCTCGAAACGATTAAATACCATATCAAGCAATATATCATCGTGTATCCCCCAAGCACTAAAATCCTCATGATTATATGTGCTCCTATCAATATCATCCAAACCAAATACTGTATCAAATCCATGATTACTCAACAGCTTTCCTTTTCCAGCAAAATCTACATCTGCACCACCCATATATGCCAAAGTATATCCCACATCTTTAAGCAAATCACCAAAACATACCGCTGATGGTAAAAAATAATCCATGCCATAAAAATCGTTCCCTTGACTCGACGCAAATAATGGGACACCACACAAGCTTGCCGTCATACCGGCCACCGTCCATCCTGTGTTAGGTACTTGCACAACATTTGTAAAAGAAGTAGCATGCGATTCCAATTCTTTGAGGTTTACCATTAGATCTGGAAAAAGGTCATCGTCAAAATATGTTCTTTCTAAACTTTCAGCATAAATAAACACAATATTTTTTTGTGCACCATCCTGCGTCAGAATTTTTGGCTCTTTGTAATATGTATAGAAGCGATTATATATGTGTGGATCTGAAAATTTTTTATGATTTATATATATCTCTAATCCATTGTGAACATCTTGTATAATTGGATTGATAATCAAAGATATGACAACACATGCATATGCTAAAAAGGTGCTTACATTCTTTTTTTGTACACCGTGCCTATTTCTTCTCATAATAACCAAAATGCACACACCAAAAAAAGCATATGAAAAAAGAAAAGCACAAATAATGGCACATAATCCAAAAAACCAGCGCCCTCAAAACCATATCTCAGGTGATACAATGTTGCCTCGTCAAAACCATCATCTGTAAAATATGCTATACAAAAATGTATTAACGCACACAATAGCGATACACCCGATAAAAAAAGAAAACAGCATGTACCTATTTTTTTATGAGTATTTTTTGCATAAAGGTATAGTGCGACAAAAATACAAATAATTACACTCACAAATAAAAACATAAAAAATTAAAAAAATATACCACTAATCATAGTATACACCTTACACACTTGTCCACACTATCACATATAAGATACACCACACACCTTATTGCACAGTGCCTACTATTACAAAAACACACTCTTTATCAGAGTGTGTTTTTTATCCATCTAATCACTTTACGGCCGCACCTCAATCATCCGTCCCCTATCACCATCGTCTTGCGCAGAGTTTGCTGCGCCTCCTGTATTACCAGTGTCAATCAACCTCTGTGCTTCACAGTCTTTTTCGATACCATTGAGTGTGCAGGTCCATCGTGTAGTGTGTCCTTTACTTGGGAATGTTGGATGTGATGGATTTGGTGTTGCGCCATTTTTGCAAAATTCTGATGCATCCCAGTCTGTTTTGTTTGCAGGGTATGTTTTTGCGTTATTTGTGTTGCATGTGTTTTCTTTGTGACATGCACTACTACATCCATCACCATCTTGTGTGTTTCCGTCATCGCATTGTTCGTCATCTGTTTGAGTGCCATCTCCACAGACGTTTGGTGCTGCATCTCGTGTTGCTATACACAATACGCCAGCTCCACCATCTTCACTAGGTCTACATGCCCAAAATTCCCGACTGCCTTTTTTTGGAAAAGGCAAACGCCATTCTGGCTCTGACGGATCTGGAAATCCTAACCGACAAAAATCGCCTGAATATTCTGTGGCATCATGTGGGTACCTTTTTGCTGCTGATCCACATTGATATTGTCCTAGTGGCATAGTATATTCACATTTGCGCCAATCTGTACACGAACGCACTTTTTTCCATGAAAGATCTTGTACAAGACCAGTTGTATCTCCTGGGCACCATGTTGCACCGTATGGTGGGTTGCCGCCTGTGCAAGAGTAGGATGGTGCTGGAGCAGCATCTCGTGTTGCCCTACATGATACAGCACTTCCACCGTTTTCTCCCACACATTGCCATGTAACAGAACTACCTCGTGATGGAAATGATATACTGTTCTGCCCCGGCGATGAATGTCCTCTGCTACAGAAACTACCAGAATATCTTGTAGAATTGTAGGTGTAGTTTTTTGCAG
>PDWI01008058.1_pt1 | contig 12527 bp, 7 predicted proteins | sample 1430891 | NCBI WGS metagenome assembly PDWI01 (sample SAMN01162508, study PRJNA174530) | Oral metagenome, whole genome shotgun sequencing project. | biome: Marine environment; feature: Marine mammal; material: Swab sample of the gingival sulcus; isolation source: swab sample of gingival sulcus... | reverse complement strand
AACAATGCAAGTGATATTTTTCGCTTCAAACGCTACATAAGTGCGAATTTTCAGCAAAAACAAGAGGAAGAGGTAGTCAATCCTCGTACGAAAGAGGTTGAAAAAATTTATAAACCTATCCGATTAATCCCTATTTTTATACTCAATTTTAGGATAGAAAACGAGATAAACGACTTAATAATAAAGACAAGTAGGGATAAAATAGGTATATTTAAGGGGATAATTCTTCAAAAAGAGAATGAGTTTATAGATAATTTAAGTTATGATATTTGGGTAGTTCAGCTTCCTAATTTAAACAAAATAGAGGAAAAGGATTATAAGGGTGATGAGTATAAAACAAAGCTCTATCAATTGTTAAAACTCTTCGACCAAGATGCCCAAACCAGAACCGACCGTCATCGACTTATGATAATAAAAAAGCTATTTCCTGAATTTTTAGAACGAGTAATCAACCGTTTGAAATCAGCCGATGCCGACAATCCCGACTTGGAAGAACAAATGAATGTTGAAGATGAATATCTGACAGAATTGATGAAAAAATATAATGAAATCAGTTATTTTAAACAAAAATTAGACGAAGAAAGGAAAATTAGCAAAGAAAAGGATAAAGCCTTGCAAGAAAAGGATAAAATAATCTTAGATTTTGCTCGAATATTGAAAAATAGTGGTAAGTCTATAGCAGAAATCCAAGAGTTAACCAACCTTTCACGTGAGGTGATAGATAATCTGTAATTGTATAAGTCAATATTCCGAATAAAAGGCAATAAATTTGTCATTAAACAGTTTCTTTATTGACAGTAAGACTATTGTCGTAATTTTTACCAAACATATTGTCATGGAATTTGTACTTACACAAATATTTAAATCTACAATAGGAATAATAATTTGGGTTATTTGTGCTAATATTCTTTTTAAAAGGTCTATTGCAAATAGAATAGGAACAATATTAGTAGCATTAGCAATTATAATTGCTACTCAGGTACGCATTAGTATAATGGGATATTACAATGAGGCAGTGTCTCTTGTAATTACTATACTTGTGTCTCTTGGTGCGTTATTTTTAATTCGTATTTATATAAAAAATCCCATTGAAGAGTCAGTAGAGAAATTAAAAGAATTTGCCGGTGGAAACCTGAATGTTGATATAAAGGATTCTAAATCAAATAATGAATTGGGTGATTTAAGGAAAGCAATTAAAGAATTGCAGTATAATTTTACTAAAATTGTAACGCAAGTACAAGAAGGAACCAAACAGTTGTCAGATGAGTCGGGGAATTTAACAAATTTAGCGGAGCAGATTCTTAATGGAGCTACTAAATCATCTTCAAACAACGAAGAATTGGCATCAAGTATGCTTGAAATATCTACTAGTGTTGATAAAAATAGCAATAATGCAAAGCTGACTAATGATATTTCACAAAAATTATCTAATTCTATTGAAGATGTGGGCAGTAGCACAAAAGAAGGTGTTGATTCCGTTTTGAATATTGCAGATAAAATTGCAGTTATAAATGAAATAGCAGCTCAGACAAATATTTTGGCTTTAAATGCTGCTGTTGAAGCAGCGCGTGCAGGTGAACACGGAAAGGGATTTGCTGTGGTTGCCGCTGAAGTGCGTAAACTTGCAGAGCGAAGTAAGCAGGCAGCAGAGGAAATAATAAATGTTTCTAAATCAACTGTAGAAGCAACTGAAAATGCAGCTTCTATGCTTTTAAACATCATTCCTGAAATAAAAAATTCTGCAAAATATACCAAAGATATTTCCGAAACGAGTGCTGACCAAACTATTAGAATAAACGAAATTAATAGAGCAGTACTAGATTTAAACAACATAAACCAAAATAATTCTAAAATTTCAGAGCAAGTATCAAAAAGTGCAACTTCTATTGATTATTTGTCATCGGAGTTTAAAGCAATTCTTAATTTTTTCAATAAGTAAGTTTTATATTTCTGAAAAATAGTAGTTATGTATAAAAAAACAGACCTCACAAGTTTTGACAACTCGTGAGGTCTGTTTTTTTATTTTTAATAAAATGCTTGTTTTTGTAGTTGAAAAAATATTTGTATAAAAATTATTAGTGTCCGGTTAAAAATTACAACATCCTTATAATTAACTGTAATACAGTTAGTTATGGTATATGTTTAAATAGGGGGCTTGTCCTATTTTAGTACACTGAAAACCAGAACTTTAAATGCATTTACCGGACACTAATATATAAAAATACTATTCTTCTTTCTCATAATCTAATTCTTCAAACATAGAATTTTTACTAGTAAATTCGGGCACAATAGCTTTCATTTTTCTAACAATATTGAAATCGTTTTCTGTTTTTCCCAATTCTATAAGCTCTGTAATTGCTTTTTCTACTTCGGCAAACTCGAATTTCCTAACTTTTCCTATCATAATTTTAGGGTGATGCGTTTTTTCTGTATTTTCTGCATTATTAAGCAACTCTTCGTATAGTTTTTCGCCCGGACGCAGACCTGTAATGCTAATTTGAATATCTCTGCCAAGTTTTAGTCCCGAAAGCCTTATCATATTCTTAGCTAAATCCATTATTCTTACTGATTTTCCCATGTCAAAAACGAAAATTTCGCCACCTTTTCCCATTGCACCGGCTTCTAATACCAATTGACATGCTTCGGGAATAGTCATAAAATATCGGGTTATATTAGCGTGAGTTACAGTTAAAGGTCCGCCTTTTTGTATTTGTTTTCTAAATCGGTTGATTACCGAACCATTAGAACCCAAAACATTACCAAATCGGGTAGTTATAAACTTAGTTTTATTTTTTGAATTTAAACTTTGTGTATATATTTCGGCTATTCGTTTCGATGCGCCCATTACGTTGGTAGGATTTACGGCTTTATCGGTAGAAACCATAACAAAGCGAAGAACGCCGTATTTTATTGACAAATCGGCAATGGTTTTTGTGCCAAATACATTAGCTCTAATGGCTTCCGAGGGGTGATGTTCCATCATTGGAACATGCTTGTAGGCAGCAGCATGAAACACAACATCGGGTTTAAATTGCTTGAAAACATTTTCGATTCTGCTTGTGTGAGTTATATCGCCAATCATTATCTGGAAATCGTGGAAATTATGGCGTTCTTTCAAATCTAATTCCAAATCGTAGAGAGGCGACTCGGCTTGGTCGAAAACGATTATCTTTTTAGGTTTAAAAACTGCAAGTTGTTTTACAATTTCACTACCTATCGAACCTGCTGCACCTGTTACAAGAATTGTTTTGTTTAAGATGTATTTACGTATTGATGCGTTATCTAATTCTATTGGTGGGCGTTCTAAAAGGTCTTCTATTCTTACTTCCTTAATTTGATTTTTATGTAATTCTCCGTTTACCCAATTATTTACCGATGGTAGTGTTAATAAATCAATATCTTGTTCTAAACAAATGTCGGCAAATTTGTTTTTTGCATCCGAGCTGATATTTTTGTCGGCAAGAATAACTGCTTTTATATTTTTTTCTATTAATAATTTTTCAAAATCTTCACAATGCCACACCTTTAAGCCTTCTACCTTATTGCCGGCATTTTGGTTATTATGGTTGTCTATAAATGCAACCACCTTGTACTCAGAATCTACATCTTTTGATAATGTTTGTTTGGTAGTTGTGGCTAAATTATTTATACCTACTATGACAGTGTTTTTTTTAAGACTTCTACCTGTTGTATATTCAAAATAAATAGCTTTTGCGGTGAGCCTAAATCCCGTCATCAATACAATGTTTATAAATAATTCTATGCCGATAATAGACATAGGAATTAGATTGTGTTTATAGAAATACTGTGTGGCAAAGTTGGTTAAAAATAGAAAAACACTGCCGAATACTAATACGAAAAATATTCGTGCTGCATCTTGCGAACTTGTATATCTTACTAATCCTAAGTAGGTTTTGCCTATCAAAAAAGATATCAATCGAACTATCAATACAATGGGTACAACAAGATATAACGAAGTCATATCTGAAAAGCCTAAATAGACAGCCGGAATTTTAAAATTAAAACGTAATAGATATGCTAAAATAATGGCAACGAAACCCATACACATATCCAATGCCAAAACTATCCATCTTGGAGTTTTTTCTCTAATATTTACTAAATTTGCCATGTGATTTTAAAATTTAAGGTTAAAAATGTCAGTATTTCGTTAAATTAAGAATATTAGCTACTTTACACTATGTTTTTTTGTAATATTATTTATGTTTACATTGCTTTTGTTGTAAGTTGTTATGCCTTTGGCTTTTAGCCATTAGTTTTTTTTTGGAAAACTATGCTTTTCCCGATTAATATGTAATAATTGCCGGAGGTAAAAAAATAAATACTAACAGCTCAAAACCAACAGCAATTAAAAATATAAACACAATGATAAAAAAAAGTCGTGTAGAGTAAAAAACTTATTAATAAAGAAAATTATTGTAAGGAAAACGCGTAATATGAATTTTTTTTACATATTCATACAAACGTTCTTTCAAATCTTCAATATTTTGCTTTTTCACTGCCGAAATAAAAAACGAATGATTAGCTTGAGCCAACCACATGTTTTTCATATCTTCTAAACTATAATTATCTTTTGTTTTAGGACTTAAATCGTCTTCTTCCTTTTCTTCAAATGTGTAAGCATCTATTTTGTTGAAAACAAGATAAGTAGGTTTGTCGCTTGCGCCAATTTCGTGCAATGTTTGATTGACGGTTTTTATTTGGTCTTCAAAATTTGGGTGCGAAATATCCACCACATGAAGCAGCAAATCAGCCTCGCGCAATTCATCAAGTGTGGACTTAAACGATTCTACCAAATCATGTGGAAGCTTACGTATAAATCCCACAGTATCAGCCAATAAAAATGGTAAATTGCCCACTACTACTTTGCGAACTGTTGTGTCTAATGTTGCAAACAGTTTGTTTTCGGCAAATACTTCCGATTTGCTCAACATGTTCATAATGGTAGATTTGCCAACGTTGGTGTAGCCCACAAGAGCTACTCTCACCATTTGTCCTCTGTTTTTGCGTTGAGTAGCCTTTTGCTTGTCTATTTTTTTGAGTTGATTTTTTAATCTTGTAATTCTATCGCGTATTATTCGGCGGTCGGTTTCTATTTCGGTTTCCCCCGGACCACGCAAACCAATACCACCTTTTTGTCGTTCAAGGTGTGTCCACATTCCTGTCAAACGAGGCAAAAGATATTGATATTGAGCTAATTCCACCTGTGTTTTGGCATGAGCCGTTTTTGCACGCCCTGCGAAAATATCCAAAATAAGATTGGTTCTATCTAAAACCTTGCAATTAAATTCTTTTTCGATATTTCGTAGTTGCGATGGGCTTAGTTCATCGTCGAAAATAGCCATATCCACTTCGTTTTCTCTTATGTAGCTCGCTATTTCGTATAATTTGCCCGAACCAACGAAAGTTCTCGGATTTGGAAATTCTAACCTTTGTGTAAAACGCTTAACTGCCTTTGCTCCGGCTGTTTCAGTTAAAAATGCCAATTCGTCGAGATATTCTTTTAGTTGTAATTCGTCTTGTTCTTGGCTTATTATACCTATCAAGACTGCACTTTCAAATTCCTTCATTCCGTTTTTTTATATAAGTAGTTATTGATGGGTTACGAGTGAATGGCGATGATATTACTAATTGTAAATTAGCTTGTTGTGCAAGAATTTCTGATGGCGTTTAATTTTTGAATAAACTGCCGCCATTTTATAGACAACTAAGTACTAATTATCACCTATTCTTGATTTTTTGTTATTTCAAACTCCACCCACTGTTAGTTGCGACACTTTTACGGTAGGCAATCCCATAGAAACCGGCACGCCTTGTCCGTCTTTTCCGCAAGTCCAACCGCCTTCGGTCATTTTGAAATCATCTGCCACCATTGTTATATTTTTCAATACTTCCGGTCCGTTTCCGATTATATTCACATCTTTTATCGGACGTTCTATTTTTCCGTCCTTAATCATATAGCCCGATTTAACGTAGAAAGTGAAATCGCCGCCGCCAATAAGCACTTGCCCATTGGTGAAAGTGTCGCAAATAATGCCCTTTTTCACACTTTTAATTATTTCTTCGCGCTTGTGCGGACCCGGCAACATGTATGTATTACGCATTCGAGGCAACGGAATGTGCTTAAACGATTCGCGTCTGCCATTTCCCGTTGGTTTCACGCCGTAATGCTGCGCACTCAATCGGTCGTGCAAATAACTTGTCATTATTCCGTTTTCGATGAGGTATGTTTTTTCGGTGTCGTTTCCCTCGTCGTCTATGTTTATCGAGCCTCTTACGTTTGGATTTGTGCCGTCATCAACTATCGTAATGAAATTTTCGGCAACCTGTTTGCCAATTTTATCCGAAAAAATTGAAATTTCTTTTCTATTAAAATCGGCTTCCATTCCGTGTCCGATGGCTTCGTGTAGCAATATTCCCGAACTGCCTGCCGACAATACCACTTCCATTTCTCCGGCTTCGGGTTTGCCTGCTTCAAATAGCGAAACAGTGCTTTCAACCGCCTCTTTTGCAAGCCGTTCTAAGGTTGCATCGGTGAAAAACTCTATACCGTTTCTACCCGATAAGTTGAAACTGTTTTGCTCTCGTTGTCCGTTTTGTTCGGCTATGCAAGCCACTGTAATTTGCCCCATCGGACGATAATCGTAGGTTATTCTGCCCTCAGAATTGGCAAACAAAACATAACTTGTGCTATTATTAAACGAAAGTCGCGATTTTATAATTCTATTATCTAATTGGAATACTCGCTCATTAATTTTTTGTAGAAATGGTATTTTTTCCTCAATTTCAACCTTTTCCCAAGGCGTTTTTATTTTATAATAATCAGCAGGTTTATGTTCTGTAAGTTTTTGCACCTTAATATTAGAGTTGCTGTTGGCAATATTGGCAGCTGTTTGTGCTGCTTTTTTCATATTTTGTGCATCAATTATTTCTGTAAAAGAATATCCCGTTTGATTGCCTTTTAATACCCGAATGCCCACACCAAGCTCAATATTTGAAAATGCACGGTTTACATCATTATCTTCAAGTGCTATATAATCGGTGGAGGAATGTTCAAAAAATATATCGCAATAATCGCCGCCTTTCGACAGTCCTACGCTTAAAGTTTGTCTTATCGTTTCTTCTGAAATATTGAATAAATTAAAATAATCGTTTAATGTCATTTGTGTAATATTATTATTTTTGTTTTGCAAAGGTATAATTTTCATTATCTTAAAGCAAAAAAAGTTTATCTGTAATAATTATTTGCTTATAGTTATTTTCTTGTAATAACTTTATAATGAGTGATTTAATTGTATTTATCTGTACTTTTAAATTAACTATTGATGTGTTAATTTATATATTCTTGAAAAATATTAAGCGCAATTAACAAAACTGCTAATTGCGCTTAATATTTTATAAATGTATAAAAAAAGAACTAATATTTTAAAATTTTATTTCTTTTGTTTAATGAAACAATACTAATATGGTATGAACTCAAAATGTAAACCTGTTAAACTTTCGTAGATTTTACCGTTTTCTAAAATTTCATCATCTTCCTCATCGTAATACCAATTAATGGTTACTTTAAAGGTTGTTGCGTCCATTAATTTGCTAAAAATTTCGGTATAAATTTTTTGCGAAGAAGAGTTGAAATAGGTTAAATTCATGTTGAGAACAATGTCTTTTTCTCCGAGAAATGTATATTCTTCAAACCAGTCAATAATACGATTGTAGAAAGAAGTTACATTTTCAGGATATGATTTCCCTTTTATTTCGCAAATTCCTGTGTCCGGATCTAAATTTACATAAGGAGTGTCAATTTCTTCGGGTATTTCAAGTTTGTCTATTAGCATTTTAATAAGTATTATTGGTTTTTTTCACAATATTATACAGCTTCTTTAATTTGGCAAATTTAGTATAATAATCGGAATAATTAAATTTTCTTTTATGAAAATTGCCAAGTATAGTTGTGTTTTTAATTTTTATACTTTGTTATTTATAGTTTTTTTTATGTATAATAATTTGAAAATTAATAAATTAAGTATGTTTGTTTGGGTTTACAATTTTTTTTAATAGTTTTTTATGAAATCATTGTATTATCTTTGATTTGTAAAGTTGATTATACTATTTTGTTGTCCATAGTTCGTTACTTTTTTATAATGAATTGATAATCAAATTTTATAAAATCAGTCTTACAATTTTTAATTACCTGCGGTGAGGGCTTCGCCGTTCTTAATTTTTCATTCTTCATTTAACGGAGTATTGTTGAACGAAGTGTAATATTAAATCATTACCAATCCTTTGTTCTTTTTACCGTCAATTTTTATAGTCAAATCATTTTCAAAATGAATATGGCGCAAGTATTTATTTTCAGCAATGGCATTTTGCTGATTTAAAAAATCTGTATCGTAATGCCCTTCGTTGGCGTGTACATTCACAGTCATGTAGGCTACCCTAAAAGACGTAAGATTTTGAAAAAAATGTGTACCCTGACTTGGTTCAATTCTGTAATTAGGTAAACCCGCTTCAACAATCACTTTGGCAGCCGAAATATTTGCCCATTTTACGGGTATTCCAAGCCAATGGTCAGAAGAACCCCAACGTCCCGGACCTACTAAAACATAATTTTTTTCGGCATCAACAAACTGCTGATTAATTTCATTAATGTAATCAACAATATTAGCATTTTCAGCAGGATTAAACGATTCTGTTTTCACATAAATAATGTCGCGTATTCCTGTAATTTCTCCATTTCCAAGAGCTTTGCTCGAATGTATAATTGTTTCATTTACAGGGATTTCATCAATATCTTCTTTTAAACTTTCGCTATTTTCTACAATTGGACGAACTTGCAAAAGATTAAAATTTGCCATTTCGCCAGCAGAATCCGGAAGTGTCATTGCAAATTCTATTTCCACAGGTAAATTCATGGCATTTTGTGCAATATCGCATACTGTTTGCAGAATTTTTGCCAATGGAAATGCTTCGTATTTTAAAATATTGGCAAAACTCATTACTTTTAAACCTTTATAATTGCCGTCGCGCAATACACGGTCGTTGTAATCGTAGGTAGAACACACATATTTCAATGCCGAATCATTTTTAACACTATTGACTTCTAAATTACTCAAATTTATTGCATCGTCTGATGATATTTTAAATTTTTCGGGATTCAAATCAAGAGCATAAAATTTCTTTTGAGTATCGCGCAAAGCAATGGAAGTGTCTGAAAGTTGCAGAATTTTTTTAGGATATTTAGGCGAAAAACGCAAACTTCTGCCACCCTCAACTATCTGTTTGCCCAGTCCATAGCATATTTGAGCCACGCCATCTTCAGGTTTTTCGGGTTTGATAGGGTAAAAATTTATAGAACGCACCACACCCGATATGGTTGGGTAAAAATAATCGCCATGAGTTTTTCCGCATACTTCTTGCAAAATTATGCTCATTTTTTCCTCATCAATTACATGGCGAGTTGCCGTTAAATAAGCCTTGCTGCTTTTGTAATAAACCGATGCATATACTTCTTTTATGGCTTTTGAAATCATTTCGGTCATAAGATAGCTGTCGGGTGTGTACGGTATCATATATGTAGAGTAAACCCCTGCAAATGGCTGGTAATGAGAGTCTTCAAGTAGGCTGGAAGAACGTATAGCCATTGGTTTTGTGCTAACTTTGGCTATTGCATGCAAATCTTCAATTATTTTTTCAGGTATTAAAGCTTTACTGAAAGCGTCCAAAATAACATCGTCATCAACATCTGAGTAAGCCAAATCGTATAGCTGGTTAAGTTCCATAAATTCGTCAAACACTTCGGTTGATAAAACCACTGTTCGAGGAATTGAAATATTTACATTTTCAAAACTATCAAGTTCCGGATTTGATTTTATTAAGGAATCCATAAATGCCAATCCGCGCGCCTTGCCGCCCATTGAACCCTCGCCCACACGAGTAAAGCCCAAATATTCGTCGTATTTGTCGCGGTAAAATTTTGCAATAATTCCTTTTCCTTTATTTCTTCTGAAACTATCAATAACATTAAACAGGAATTTTCTGGCTTCGTTTAAATCGGAAAAATCATCAACTTTTACAGATTTAAAAATATCAGCAATAGAAAATAATGCTCTTGCTTTCAGCCATTTAGAGAAGTGGTCGCGCGATATATGATATTCAAACGACACGTCGGGAATGTCGTAAATTCTTTTTTGTAATTGATTAAGGTTTGCCACTCTCATCAACTCACAACCATTTGTAGGGTCGCGAAAAATGAAATCGCCGAAAGCAAAATATTCGTTTATAAATTTGCTGATACGTTTTGTTAAAGTGCTTGAGTTTTTGTTTATAAAACCCACGTGCATTGATTTTGCTGTTATGCGGTTTTCTTCTTCTGACGATTGCAATAAAATTGGTAAATATTTATCATACGATTTTATTTTTTTTACCAATTTAATGCCTGCTTGTTTGTCCATTTCTTTTTTTCGAGGATAGCGAACATCAGAAATAACGCCGAGTAGGTTGTTTTGATATTTTTTATAATATTTCATTGCTTCTTCGTAGTTTCGAGCCAATAAAATTTTGGGTCTTCCACGCAGTTTTAACATTTTTTGATGTTCATTAAGTCCCTCTTCCATAAATTTAAGTGATTGTTTAAATACAATTTTATAGATAGTGGGTAAGTAGCTTGAATAGAACCTGATAGAATCTTCTACCAGAAGTACAGCTTGAACTCCAACATTTTTTACATCATTGGCTATATTCATTTTGTCTTCCACAAGTTTTATAATTGCCAATAATAAATCAGCATTTCCCAACCAGCAAAATACATAATCAATAGCCGAAATATCTTCCTTTTCTAATACAAGGCTAAGTTCTCGCGAAAATGGAGTTAGTACAACAATTGGCGTTTTTGTGTATTGCAATTTTATTTTTTTCGACAATGTAAATGGTTCAACACCGCCAACGCTAAGCATTTCTATTACAAGGTCTATTTTTTTAGTTTCCAATACTTTAAATGCTTCGTCGGCAGTAGATACATGTATAAACTGTGGAGGATAACGCAAATTTAACGATACATATTCGTTGAAAATTTGCTCATCAATTCTGCCATCTTCTTCAAGCATGAAGAAGTCGTATTTGCTACAAATTAGTAATACTTTGCGGATTCTTTTTTTCATTAACACATCAAAAGAAGTTTCCGAAAATTTTAACGCTCTAAATTTGTCTGTTTCAATGTATTGGTTCTTTTCCATTTTTTATAATTATATTTATATAAAATTAAAATACTGATAACTCACAAGTTTCAAAACTCTGTGAGATATGAAAGAGTTTATACGTTTTATAATGGCAAAATTATAAATAAAATTTTTAAAATTCATTAAAAATCGTATCTTTGCAAAACTTTAAAACAATGCTCTAACAGCAACACTGCGTTCAATTAGCAATTAGTAGTGAGTGATGGGTGTTTATGTTGTTGATAATCAGTATATTGCACGGTAAAAATACTGTTTGTAAAACATTGATTGTTAGAGTATTATAGAGGTTTAGTTTAATGTTAAATTACGCATAATTTGGAATTAATAAAAAAATATTTTCCAAACTTATCTGCCAAGCAATTTGAGCAACTTGAAAGTCTGCACGAGCTTTATAAGGATTGGAATAATAAAATAAACGTAATATCGCGCAAAGATATTGATAATTTTTACGAACGACACGTATTGCATTCGTTATCAATAGCTAAGCTGATTGAATTTAGACCTAAAACACAGGTGCTTGATGTGGGAACGGGAGGCGGTTTTCCGGGTGTTCCTTTGGCTATATTATTCCCAGAGGTTGAGTTTACGCTGATAGATTCGATAGGTAAAAAAATAAAGGTGGTAAATGAAGTTATAAAAGCGTTGCAACTGCAAAATGCACGAGGCGTGCAAACCAACAGCAAAAATGTTCAAGAAAAATTTGATTTTATTGTTAGTCGAGCTGTTGCATCGTTTGATAATTTTATGCCTTTGGTGAAAAATAAAATAAAGAAAAAAGAACAAAACAGTTTGCCAAACGGCTTGTTGTATCTCAAAGGTGGCGATTTGACGCAAGAATTAAGAAAATATAAAAATAGTGCGATGGTTTACTCTATAACCGATTTTTTTGAAGAAGAATTTTTTGACAGTAAATTCATTGTCTATATTACAATGTAAAAGTTTTTAAGTTTTAGTGTTTTTTTCATGTTAAGGGGTAGCTGTTTTTTTTAGTTTGCCCCTTGCTTTTTTTAATTGAGAGTTGAGAGTTGAGAATTGAGAATGGGGCGTACGCAAATCAATTAGTAATGAGCAATGTGCAATTAGCAATTGGCTTGCGCACGTTCAATTTTTGCAAGGGAAGACGCAATAATAGCCTATACTGTCAATGATTATCAGTAATATAATTGTTAATTCATAATTGCTCATTAGGGCTGTTCAGAGAAATTTGTTACTATCTTTTTTTGCAAATTATTTCTAATTCGTTTTATCATATTATCATCTTCTAAAACCTCTAAC
>PDWI01008056.1_pt1 | contig 12528 bp, 11 predicted proteins | sample 1430891 | NCBI WGS metagenome assembly PDWI01 (sample SAMN01162508, study PRJNA174530) | Oral metagenome, whole genome shotgun sequencing project. | biome: Marine environment; feature: Marine mammal; material: Swab sample of the gingival sulcus; isolation source: swab sample of gingival sulcus... | reverse complement strand
TGTTTTTTGTTTTCGCGCTAAAAAATAGCACACCACCACCCACAAGAGCAACACTCAATACACCGATTGCAATATTTTTTCCTATAGATCAATATTTAATATTTCCCTCATTATACCACGTTTTTGTGATTTTGCAAATTTAACGGACCAAGTAGAAGTCATACTTGTGATTAAAGTCTTTCATTTTTATCCACTGTGGCGCCACCGGTTGTCCTTTTTTAATTAGACACTGTCCCAAAAGTCCGATCAGTGACCATTCCTCCGGGCGGTCTTCTCGTGGAATAAATTTTCTCTTCTCATCATAATCCGGATTAATCACACGCCGTTTATCTTTTTTACGCGCAATCTCTACCGCTCCCTTCGGTGGTTTTTGGTCGGCAAACAAATGAATTTTTCTATTTGGCTTTTTGGCATATTTGTCAGATTTTACCAGATATGTGACGAAATCCACTTCTTCCATGACATACTGCATATCCTCATCACGCAAATATTTCCCGTGCCACGCATCACCCACATCTTCCGCACCGGTATTTCCTACAAAAGCCGGCGTCAGTGTGACGACGCCAAAGGGCACTTCTCCTTTTTTCGCTTTGCGCACCTTCCCTTTTTCCATCACCACCGTCGTTCCGCCCGTAATCACACCTTTTTTGAGGTTTTCAAAGTACTCGGCAAAGTCAATGGCGTTTTCTTCAATGGTGCTATGTGCTTTGATTTTGCCCGTTGTGGTAATTTTTGCGGTTAGCAAGTTACCATTTTGAGACTTAAAATAGCAATCTTTACCGTTATTATCATCATCGTAACCAACAATAATATCGTCTCCAGCGAGGGTTATATTACCAGAAGCGTTTAAGAAATAACGATGAGTATTAACATAATAAGAGGTATCCGCATGCGTAAGCATTGAGCCATCCGATTCTGCATATATATAACACCTTTCTACGCCACCTCGCCTCCACCGAATAACACCGTCATTGGTTAACCACACATCCTGACTCCCCCCGCTCGCCTTCACCGTGCGCCCCGTCAATGTTCCTGCGGTAATCGTATCCGCATTCACACTTTTGATTTTTGCCATATCAATCGTTGCATCGGCAATTTTTGCGTTTCTGATCGTCCCATTCTGAATTTTCGCATTATCAATCGCCCCGTTTCTGATATGTCCGGTATCAATAATCGCATTTGCCATTTGTGCGGTATTGGTGATTAACTCATTCGTAGACGCCTTATTTGCCGCGATACTGTCAAATGGCACCATCATTCCTCCACTTCCGCCAAAAACCTGAAACGTCGCCTTAGAATCCGTATCGGTGTTATTTTGCGCCACCCCCACCAAAATCTTATTCATACCGACCGCTTGTGTGCTGGAAGTTGTGATTTGCAATCCTGTTTCCGAAACCGCCGTATCCAAATAAATATAGGTTAAATCCGACATATTCCCGGTATTGCCCGCCGTGATATTGTACACCGTGCCGTCCGCCAGCGTGATATCTCCACTTGTCCATTCAACAATACGATAATTCGCCGCAAAAAACGTAAACGAAGACGACCAGTTAAAAAGACTCATTCCGTCTTTAATGTCTTCGGGTGTTACTTCTACATTAATCTCCCCGCCATACACATTCTCCAGCGCGACACTGTTAAAAACATCCGCGGCGTTGACATTGTCAATCACCGGGTTGTCTTGTGGCACTCTTCGCGTCACAAAGGTGCCAAACTCTGATTGTCTATCGATTCCTAACATAGCATTGTCCGATTGATAATTGTTCAACCATAGGCGGCGATTGGCTGTATGTTCCGCTCACCATTACCCACAACTTATAAAAATCAATTTGTTTTCTGATATGTATCAATCCAATTGGGTTACTTTCCGCCCTCCGCTGAGACTTTGCGTCCATTTGCTCATAACTCTTGCCCGCTGACAACAACAAATCCCCCTTACTATCCAAATAAATATCGCTGATTGTTTTGCTTAAATACGGCACACCGTAACTGAACGGATGCCACATTATTTGAAAATCAATTTTGTCACCATTATCATTAAAAACCATTCTATCAATCTGAAAAATCTCTCCGTCTTCTGTCCCAAAAAATTGCTCCCCGTTGTCAATATTCCTCAGAAATGCAGAAATCTGCCACCCGGTCCACACACTCCAGCGTTGCAACTCAAAGTTATACACCAAAACCACATTTTCATAACTTTGGTTGTAATCCCACTCAACCGGGTTTTTAATAGTCACATCGCCAATCCAGAAGTAAATATTGGAATTATCTTTCCCAGCCACTACCTTAGACCAATTACTATGATTCATTCCCTCCAAATATTTCTCCACCGCACGAGAGATAACCACCGGATCACCCAATCCCATTTGGTAAATACCACTTGGATGATGGAAAAACAAAGAAGTGTCCGTCTGCACGAAACCTTTTTCGCTGTGAGTGCCAATGTTGATAATCGGTTCCGGCTCATTGCTTCCATCGAAGCGATAAATACTTTCTTCCTTAAACAAAACCAATCGTGACCGGTGTCGGACCATTCCTTTGCACGCCTGTCCATCATTGGGGTTAATACCCCGATTAGACCATTCATCCGTTGTAAAACCGTCTCCCGTGGCATTTATAACATCCGAATAATGCAAAAACCCGTCTGTGCTAAACACATAAAGTCTCTGCTGATACACCGCAGGGAATTTCCCTGTATCAGGTGCATTAGCGATAGCACTAAAAGCGCTCCCATTCCACTGTCGCGGTGCATTCACCCCATTGAAAAACATTTCCTTTTTGGCAAAAGTGGTGCTATGAATGCTATCACCCTTTTGAAAGTGATTATTCAAAACTACTGTGCCCGAACCGGTAAAACCACTATTGCCAAAACTTCTAATCTCCTGATGAGTGTTACCTTCCGTGATTACACAATAACGCCGAGCGACTCCATTGCGATAAATGAGCATACTGTCTATTTTTTGCCCCAAATCGTTTTTTAGAACCGTTCCGTGCCGACCCACAATCGCCCCGACTTTAGTGTCAAAAACGCCATTTAAGCAATGTAAAACTTGATTATCTTGCGACAAAGCGGCAACGGTTTTGGTTTGTACACCGCCTGACAAATCCAATGCGTTTAGATTAGCCAATGCGCGCCCTTTATGTTTGTACGATGACATTATATTGTAATATTAGGAGTAATAATATCTTTTGGTCCGCCACTGAACTTCTTGAGGGCAGTAAAATTCCCAACTAACTTTCTGTCATTTTTAATCATCACTTGCAAATTTTTGTTGTATTCTTGCGCATAAAAATTACTCAGCGTCATATCACTTGCGGCATAAAGATACTTCAAAACACCAAAAGCCAAAGTGCTAATGAGCGGGATTTCCGTTTCCATCTCCGGTGTCGCCAAAATGTCCGGCTTGCGATAATACTTAATAGTAATATCTTCTGTCCTACCGGTGTATAGGTGAAATTTCCCCGCCCACTCAAAAATTGTGTCGGAGGCAAGAGTGTTGTTCAGCGTTAAAATATCATCATCTTGTGAAGTGATCACCCGCAATTGACGATTATCCGTTCTAGCTGACAATAACAAATCAAAATCCGGCAATGCCAAATCTTCCGTAATATCATATACTTTCTTATCCGGTTGAATAGTAAATGTCGCTTCACCTTCCCTAAAACGCCACGCTCGGATAGCGTAAATTTCTTGCAGAACCACCGACATCCATGAAGTGATTTTCCCTTCATCCAACTCATCAGCCGGAAACGCATTCTTGATTATTTCTCGCACCGCTTGCTTTGTTTTACTCCCCTGCGCAAGTCTTTTCACGCTAATCGGCGCGGAAAAACCGCTCTCTTCATTTGTGTGCGGGTTATACAGAGTAAAAAAGAAATACCCCTCCACTTCATCATTAACAACAAAGTTGGTCAATTCTTGATCAACGTCTATCTCTTGTGTTTCGCGCAAATCTTTTGTCGCTTCCAGAGTAATCGCATAATATAGCCTCGCTTGATTGTACAGCAACTTAAAAATAGGGTCATCCGGGTTGTGTGCATAATCCAAGTGATTCACCTGAATTGATTGACGAGTAGCGGGAATAGAATTGATTCTCGCAATCTCTGTCTTGGGATTGCCTAGCGCACCAATCATCACAAAATCACCATTTTCCAAGTGATTATTATCATCCAACTGTATAGTCACATTATTACCTACTTCGGTCAGCTTTGTCACAAAAGCCTCCTCTAAATCCATTTCTTTTATTGAATTGTTCTCAAAAGATACAATCATCGTTTTATCTTACCTCTTAAAAAATTTTCTGCGCGTTTACCTACACCACCTTTAATGAAACTCGCCACCGTCTTAATTTTTGTCATCAACTCATCCGTAATAGACAGTCCATCAGTGATTATTTTTTGGATGTTTTTGTGTACACTATCTGTAAGGCTCATAGAGTCATCAATTTGTTTCACAACTTGCTTCACAATACTATCACTCACATTAAGTGAATCCTCCACCTCTTGTGTAATAATATTCTTTTTTATTCCTCCTCGAGAAGCATATGGAACACTCCCAAAACTATATGAACCGTACATACTTAATTAGTGTCAAATGAAATATTTGATAAAGATACCCACCCACTATTTGTTGTTGTAATGTCACCATTTGGTTTCACATCAACACGATTTGGACCATTCTGTGTTTGGCATGCAAAAATAAGTGTTTTTGTTGGACGAAGTTCTGGTGGCAATTGCAGAATTGTTCCACTGTTGCTACCTTTAATAAGACCTTGTAATGTTACTGTCCCTGTCCCTGATTTTGAAAATTTGGCCTGACCATAACTTCCATTTGAATTATTATAATTATCCCAACCATTACGGAACCATGAGGAAGGAATGAGAGAAATTTCAAATGTTTGTTCTATTTGTTCTGTTCGTATTGTTGTTGCCATAAAACTTAAAATTAAATACCAATAAAATGTCCAGCAAGAAAACTATCATTTTTTACAACACTAGTACTACTATCAATAGTATCTAGATTCACATTAACTGACACAACATCACCTCGCGACAAATACAAAACGCCGACAAGTTTTGAAGTCACAAATCTAAAATTATAATTACCTGATGGCAGACTATGATCAACTATGTTTGTGCCGGTGCTATTCTTGATGAGGTATGATGTTAGAACCGCACCCTTGTATGTCGGAACATCTATGAATATTGATGCGTTGATAAAGAAGAAACCGGAAACTGGTGCAGTATATGTGTGATTACCACAATTATTATTGAAATCATACTCTTTGGTGAAATTCTGCACTTTAGTCATAACATTGTCAGGAAGTGTCTGATTCCCAGATTTGACTAGACGGAATTTAAATTTGTTTTCCCACGGAGAACAACCTTGCGCAATATATTGCTTGCTAAAACTGATTGAAGTGATTGACCCAGCAGTTGGCACCGATATTTCTCCGACAATCTGCATTATTGTGTTTCCTCCTTGTAGTTCAATATCCTTAACTTTAAAAAACAACATTCCTTGTGTAGAATGTTCGATTTTTACCCATTCTCCCGTTTGGAAAGTATCTGTCACATCTCCTGTAAAAGATATTGTGTCTACTCCGTTAACGTCTGATTGCGTAACCGTTGGCATAGCGCCCGTATACACTGCCCAACCACCAGAGCTAAGCAACTGAAACTCTGACGCTTCTTTGCCGTCCAAAGTATCCGCATTAATGCCACTACCGTCTCCTGCAACGTTATAATCTACACGAAGCATGTCTTCTAGTTCAGGGGCAGTAAACATAGTGATAGTATCACCTGATAGCGTGTAATCTTCTGCGAGTGTTAGTCTTTGTCCGTTGAGATATAGTTTTAGCGATGTTGCTGTTGGCGTGTTTGCGAGTGTAAAAGTCGTGTTTGTGCCGTCAATGCTTCCTGTTGGTGTTTCGCCTGTAATCTGCGAGTTTAGTGCTTGTGTAAACGTGTCGAAACTATCAACTTTCGCTTTGTCAGAATCTGTGTAATTATTATCGCTCAAACCATCTGTTATATCATCAATTGTTTTTTTCGTAACTCCCAAAAACATCTTGTAATTTTTTCCTGGTCTGTTTTTTATACTGGCAACATTGTCGCTGCCTTCTCCATTGTAATCATTACCACTGTTTGGCCGCACAACTGTTAATTGGTCACCACTTTTATTTGTGCACCTAACAATCTCTCGTTCAGGATCATCCGCCGGATCGCTGTAGTCGGTCGAATTAAACCACACTAAATTAAACGCACCATCAGTGCTTGGATTAGGTAAGCGCGCACCGTCACCGGAAACCACGTTGACTGTGACGGCCGACTGATTATATAACCCATCTACAGATACTTTACCCCAATTTTTGACTGGATCTAACATTACACAATTCTTACTTTATAAACAAGTTCCAATGTGTCGCCATTAGCGACATTGATTTCCGGGAAAGTCCGCCTTCCCAGCATTGTTCCTCCGGTTGGCGCATTGAAAACTCCTACTTCCCTAACAGTATTACTACTTGTCACGTCCCATCTATTCGTTAATATACCCAAATCATTAGTGAATGTATGGGTGCCTGTTGTGTATGCAGCCATCGCCCTACTTAATCCGCCACTGGAAATTTCACTGTCCAAAGCTGTTTGATCTACACTTGGAGATGTAGAGCCTGATCCAACAGCTAAATATGAAAATCGCGTGTCATCATCTGTAAAAAGGCGTGAATTCATTAGAGCCTTTCCTGCGTCAACAATTACGTTTTCAACCACCATCTTGTCAACATAATGCCCGAAAAACGGCAACCTCACGCCACGCAAAGCAAAAGAACTTCCCGGCAACTGTTTTTTGAAAAAAGCCGTAATTTTTTTACCAAAAGCGTTTTCTTGCCACAAAGGCTTTATTTTCCCATTCTTATCTCTAAGAATAATGGTTGGTTGCCCCTTGATGTGTATGTAATCTTTCATTGTTGTTGATTATGAGTTGTAGTTAGTCTCAATGTTATGAGAGCTCCCTATAAAGAAGCTCTGAAATACAAAGACTATTCTTTGTCACTTTCCTCATTTTTAATGGTTTTAGCTAAAAGCGCTTCCAACTCCGATTTTTTCGCGTTGTTTTTAAATTCTACACCTTTTTTTGCCAAAATTTTTTTCATCTCTGCAACGGTCATTGATTGGTCTACCAGTTCAATGTTTTGTGGATTGATATTTTGCGACGCTTGTTTTGCACCTGCTTTTCCTTCAGCACCCTTTTCACTTGCTGCTTGTGCAATTGCACTTGTATCCGGTGTTTCTTCCGCGTCTTCCGGTAAAACAAGTAGTTTAGCCACTTCCGCCGCGCGAATTGCAAAACGAGGATATGGTTTTTGTTCCAACTTCATTTTGCCTGCATAATCACTGATTTTATCAAGCAACGTTTTACGTTCTTTCATTGCCACACTTGTGGTGATAAGCATTCCTAGGTGACTGGCAAGCAATACACCCACATTTTCCGGAAAAGACTTTGCTTTCCCGGCAGGGATTGTTTTTTCTTTGCCATCAAATTTATGGACAAAGTCCTGATTGAGCGGATTAAAAACCTTGACAATGGTGTCATTGGAATGGTCTTTCGGCACCAAATCAATTTTGATTGGTTCTGCCATATGCGTAATATTTAATGATTATAAATTACTCATAACTACCCCCATAAAAGGAGGCAGATAGAACAATTTAGGCGAGGCCGTCCAATTGTCCATTAGCTCGTGGCTCAAGACACGCCAATTGGTGATAATGGAAAATGAAACCAACCTGTCCATCCTGTCGATCAGGTGCTTGCAAAGGTCGCAATGCAAAACCGTTTTTGTCAGTTTGGTATTTCGGATGTTTCAAGAAACCATAACGGAACGTTTTGGTATTCAAGAAGAACATCTTGCCAGCCGGACAATATTCGTCTTTTGATACAGGTGTTGCACGAAAAGCAAGTTTCTGTGCTCCCGGATCCATTTTGTTTGCGGACCCGTCTGTATTCATAAAACGAATTTGATCTTGCAATAGTGCTTCATAATCGCTCCAAATCGCTTTGGTTGTCACAATCATATCCGGAACTTTTGACCCATTTTCACACAGATCATACATCGTCGCCATCGCACCAAGTGTCAAAGCACCACCAACAGCGTTGTAGTTTGCTTTCCACCATGTGTATGTTGTACGGTCAATACCGGCATAATTAGCTACGTTAGTACCGTCATCAACCGCAGCACTAAGCCCGGTCATTGTCGTACCACCACTGCCGTCACCAAAGAAAGCCGTTGAAAGAGCATCCTTCATTCCCGCTTTTGCATCTTCCATTTCCGCCTTCAAGAGACTAACAACACCGGCTTCACCGCCGTTTTTCGCCAATTCAATATTGCTCAAAACGATTGGTTTATGGTATTGTTTCCATTCAAACACAGCACGTGTTCGCGTATCTTGCTGCCCGACATCAAGCAACTCCAACCCAACATAATACCCACCCTCGGTATTGTGTTTATATTTCACAGGCACATGCCATTGCGTGCCCCCTTCTTGTTTTGCCATTGCGAGAAATTTTCCGAAAGTTGTTGATTCTTTTCCGATTTGGTCAACAATCATCGGCAAAATCATTTCTCGCGTAATAGCGGTTAGTCTATCCCACATTTCTTTTTAAAATTACAAATTAAAGATATTCACGGTAAATGTCGCCAAAATCTTTATCCTTATCTTCTTCAGGATTATATTTGGCGATTTTTTGTTTCTTGTTTGTCTTTCCGTCTTCTTTTTGCGCGTCTTCCACTTCTTTTTGCCCCGCACTTTTCTTCCGATTATCATCAATGTTTTTGATGCTTTCCTTGGCATCTTGTTTACGTGCCAAGAATATCTCGGTAGCGGTTGAGAGATTTAGTCCCTCATCATCGGCAATTTTCGTGATTTCCGCTTTATGTTGCCGGAAAGTGTTATTGGTTCTCTCCATGAAACTAATTTCTCGCGCTTTCTTGGAGGTATCCAAGTCCCGTTTGGTTTTTTCAATTTCCTCACGGTTTTTTAACTCACGATCAATCAGTTCTTGTCTGGAAAGACCGTCTTCTTCCGCTTCACTATCGAGGTCTTTACTTTGAAGCTCCGCGATTTGTTTTTTCAGCTCGAAGTTTTCATTTTCCAAGCTATCCAAACGGTCCCGGTCTTCCTTCCACCCTGAGATAACGTCTTCCTGATTAAACTCAGGCTCTTGGGTACTGGACATTTCGTCTTTCTCCTTTACAGCGTTCTCATCAGTGGTAACCTCTTGTTCTTCGGTTGAAGTAACGTATTCAACATGTGTTGCGTCTTCCATTGTTCTTTGTTTAATTTTTTATGCAAAAAAAGCGACCAATCTTTTGGCAAATAAATGCCTCTAGATTGATCGCCTTAGTTGGTAGATCGAAAATATGTATTTTATTGCTTTCATTATACCACTACCGAAAACTCTGTCAAGTTTCTTCGTTCACAATCTCCGCATCTTGTACATTCGTGTTTTCTTCCGGTTGGTTTTCCGCATTGCCTTGCACTTGTATTTGTTGTTGTTCCTCTACCATGAGATTAGCCAACCCTGCCTTATCCGTCTCCGCATGAGCCTCCAACATATCGCGGTCTTCATCATCCAATTTTTTCGTTTTATCACCCAAGAACGCATAGTGAAGCTTGACGTGTTCTTCCGTGAGATATTCCGGCGGTGTCGGCGGAATGTTATCCCCGGCTTGGAACGCATTGTTTTCTTGGTTTGCTCGTTCCACGGATTGTGTAAGAGGATCAGTCGCATACTTATCAGCCTGCACGGTATCAGGGTCTTCAGAGCTCACTACACCACCTTGTAACCAGTTGACCAAACGGTCCGCCAATTCCCCGGGGTTCGGCATATCCAACTCCTTAAACATTGTGTATGGATCCAAAGCACCGGACAAAAACATATCAAACGCTCGCTGACCTCTCGCTTGTCGACTAACCTTGACCATTGAACCGGGCTTCACATGCGGTTTGATACCCTCCTCAATGTCTGAGTTAATCAACTCAATCACTTCCAACCCCTCTTTTTCTCCCAATTTCTTTGCATAATGCGTTTCTGTGTAGAATAGTCGCATCAACTGCAACCAACCTTCCACTAGCTCAACAATCGCTCGCTCTGTCGCTCTGGTTTGCAATCTGATTGGCGTTCGGTCACTTTCCAAATTCATCTGATCTTGCCCCAATGTTCCGGCCGCACCGGCTCCGCGGGAAATCTCATGATGGCCATATAAATCATCCAAGTATCTCTCATCGTGCGCAATGTCTTCGTGGAATGACCGTGGCACCTCTCCACCTTTTTCAATATACACTGGCTTCGGGTTTTCGTTGAAAGGTACTCTAATTACCTGATTCGGTTCATCAGTGATTTGGTCAGCCTCTTCTTTCGAAAATGTGTCGGAATCAACAACAATCTTCTGATTACAACCCCGCAAATTATCTGCAAAAGCACGCTTTTTCTCATTCATTGAGATAAACACTCCTTTGGCGTGCTGGGCAATATTTTCGGAGTATAGCTCCCACGGCATTTTGACGGAAGGAATCTGCACAAAAGGCTTGCGCGGCTCCAGAAAATAGTTTCTGATTGGCTCAAACTCTTCCAGCTCCGGTGCAACCGCCAACAATTCTTCATCACTCGGATCAATTTTCGCTTTTTTGGCAAGCTCGGCAAATTGCGGGTCTTTTTTCTTCGCAATCTCCATCGCTTGTTCCCGCGCTTCCCGCCACTCAAAGTATGGGTTCTTAACTTTCTTAAGGATGATATACTTTCCCCGGTATTCACTCTCTTTTTTGCTTTGCACCATCTCAATTAAAATATCATTCTCCCAGTACGCAATATGCCGTGCAACATTACCTCTTGTACCACTTTCGCCAACCAAACCATCCATATTTTCTTTTTCCCTTGAAACAAATTTGATACTGTCGTATTTTTTGGGATAATTCTTTTTCCACCACGCACGATTGCGATAAGGATGATAGATGCAATATTCTGCCTTTTGGATGTCTGTTTCTTCCGGTGAAATTGTCAAATCCTCAATGTTGACCACCTCGCAATCAATGTCATCATCGTCGTAATTCCAAAACCAATACAGAAAACTATCCCTTTTCACCCATGCACCAAAAAGCGCCATAGTCAATTTCTCTTGGAAACTGGTAGCTACTTGTCGCCATTCAACCAATGTTTCAATGCTCCGCGCTTTTTTGATTGATTTAATATTATCACTGTCGGGAATAATCTCCACATGCGCCGGATTATCGGTGGAGAGTCCCACGAGATTACGTACCGTTAAGAATATCTTGGATAAAATCGCTTTCGAGTTGTATTTCCCGATTTCTGAACCGTCGAGTTCTTCCGCTTTTGCGCGAAACATCTTGACATTTTCCTCCGCCTCTTTACAAATTTCTTTATGCAATGGCGATGATTCCTTAATCCGCGCATCAATCTTGCGGACAATTTCCTCATCACTATCCTTTGTAATATCAATATCTGCGAAGTCCTCTTGGGTAAAACTCTTCGTTTTAGCCTCCAAAACGTTTTTACCCCCGAATAATAAATTTTCCATGTGTTTTTGTTAGATGAATTATAAAAAATCTTCCGGATGTTCTTTTTTGTATTGATTGATAATGTCTTTATCCGTCATCTGATGTGCGGTCAATTGGTCTTTTTTGCTTTCAACAATCGGTACTGTTGTTATCTTTTCTTTGTATGAATGAACCGATGTCACTTCAGTCAACGGTCTGCTCATGAGGATGTATCTCAGTGCGTCTGTGGTGTGATCATCCTTCTTCCTCGGTTTTTCTGCTTGGTCATTCTCAGAGTTTACCGACGCTTTTGCCCACTTATATGCTTCCAACTCATCAATTGTCGTTGCACAGGTCTCGAAAATAAACAACTTGGGTGATCCTTTCTTGCCGGTAATCGGATGAACTTTTTGCTTATTAACTGTTAGGTACTTGTGCATTCTGGAAATGCCGGCACTAACATTATTCACACCGTAACGCAAAATAAACTCCTCTTCCCTTGCTCTCATCTCAAGCCTCCACTCCTTGTCCACCTTTTTCCCCGTCATGCCACGCGTTGATTTGACACTTGGATCAATGACTGAATACCGGATAACTTCCCCTTTGCTTGCCTCAGACACTTGCTCGGCGTGTTTTTCAACATTCAAACCACTCTTGTAATGCTCGCGATAAATATATACGTCCTTCTGCGGAGAGATTGCCGCCCACAATACCGCAGTCGGGTTTCGCTCACCGTGGTCAATCCCTCGCACCCTTTCCCAGTCAGCCGGAATGGCAAATGGCTTAATCACATGGACCGCCCGATTGAACTCTTTGAAAATTTGCCCTTCAAATACATCAAAACTGGCTTTCACATAACGCTCATACAAGTCACCCGTATAGGAGTTCAATGTTTCCAAATAATCCTCCGGCAAATGAATATTCTCAGTAGAAGGTGCTTTAATCACAAAATACTTCTCCAAATCTTTCTTTTTT
>PDWI01008055.1_pt1 | contig 12528 bp, 13 predicted proteins | sample 1430891 | NCBI WGS metagenome assembly PDWI01 (sample SAMN01162508, study PRJNA174530) | Oral metagenome, whole genome shotgun sequencing project. | biome: Marine environment; feature: Marine mammal; material: Swab sample of the gingival sulcus; isolation source: swab sample of gingival sulcus... | reverse complement strand
TAAATTTTTTATATAAATCAAAATTTATAAAATTTTAATTTATGATAGCATATAAAAAACCGTATTAAAAGCAATTAGATTTTTTTTGGAGGATTGAATAAAAAAATAATAATAATTGGTTGATTTTCTATTGAAAAAAACGAACAATTTTTAAATTACTACGTATAAATAAGATGTGAAGACCACAAAGAAGATGAGTATAGACATTACTATCTCATTGAAGCTAAGCTCAAAGTTCCTTATTTTCTTAAAGAAAGCTATTTTAGGGTACAGATAAACGTAGAATAATATGCCGATTCCTAGGTTGAAAATATATACACCGAATTTGATTAGTTTATCAGCCGTCTTTATCTGCAAAGGGAAATTGAAGAAAAATTCGACTAAATATTCACCAAATGCCCCGCCTATAAAAGTAATTAGTGCAAGAACACCTATCGCAAATAGCTTATTTTTAGAAACTGAAGATTTTTCCTTAGTTTTCCCGAATAACATATTTGAATATTTAACAAAAGAAAGTATAGTTCCAATATTTAAAATTTCGAGTGCAATCTCATAAAAATTAGTCATGACTGTACCCTTGCTTATAAGATATTTTGATATTGAACCATTAAAGAGCGGAGCTCCAGTAATACCAAGTATAGAAACCAAAATTATAATTCCTACAAAAGGCATCCGCCTAAACACTCCCCTTATCTTTCTTATATCTCTCGTTCCATACTCATCATAAATAATACCAGCAGTAAGGAACAAAGCCGACTTAAATACAGCATGATTAATAATATGATAAACAGCTCCATAATAGCTATAATAAGAATGTAGGGAGAGTCCAAATATTATGAGTCCAATCTGGCTAACAGTATGATAAGCAAGTATTAATTTTATATCTGTTTGTGATAATGCCAAAACAAAACCTATTAATCCAGTCATAAATCCAAGTATTACAAAGACCTCACCAACCTCTATGGCTTGAGAAAAAATATTGTTTAGCCTTATTATCAAATAAACTCCACCCTTAACATAGAGAGCAGAAAGAATGGCTGAAACAACACTAGGTGCACTAGGTGTTCCATGTGCCTTAGGAAGCCAACTAAAAAGTGGCATAATTGCTGACTTAAGACCGACAGCAGTTATAAGCAGTGCATAAGGTATTATAAGCTCTCTGGATGGTACAACTGTTATATTATGCCTTAAAACCCCAAAGTTAAGTGTTCCAAATATCTTATAAATATATGCCCCTCCTAGAAGATAAAAATTCATTCCCACTATATTTATGAGGAGATAAAGCATACCATCATAAATGGATTGATTACTCTTTTTAAACATTATAAGTATTGCAACACAAACTGTTGAAACTTCAATCAAGGCATAAAGACTAAACAAGTCATCCACCAGAAAAATACCACAAATTAGACCCTCGAGCAACATAAACAAGAAGATAAAAAGGTGATTCATATACCTTTCATTATAAGCATAAATATACAGCAACATAAACAAAAAAGTAGTAAGTAGAATAAATAAAATACTTATTCTATCAGCTACGAGATTAATCCCTTGCCACTTGTCATAGCCACCCATATTAACTATATAAACTCCGCCATTGTAAACTTTTACAAATACAAAAATAGCCATACTAAAAAGCGCTAAGTTAAGAGCTGTAGTTAAGAGCTTTGAAAACTTAATCGGTATAAAATAAGCTATTAAGGATAAAATTATTGGCGCTATAATAAATACTAATAATGACATTAATCTTCCTTTTCCCTCTTCACCATAACCTTTGCCCAGTTTGTAGTACCATACCTGTGATATAAGCTAATAAACATAGTAAGACTAACCGCAGTAACCGCAATACCTATTATAATGGCAGTAATCATTAAGGCCTGAGGAACTGGGTCAGCTGTATTTTGCATATCAATAAGTCCAATAGGTGGTTTCATGCCTTTCTCATAGTGGATATTTAGAAAAAACAAAATAATCCCCGACTGCATTACACCTATCGAAATTATAGTTTTTATAATATTTCTTCTTGCTATTAAACCATACATTCCAACAAAGAATAAAATAATAGCAACTGTTTCATAATTGATTAAATCAAGATATTTCATATTATCTACTTTCAAAAAATATAAATCTATAAAAGATAACAGTTAAACCACAAGCGACCTTTAAGCCTATCAAAGTATTCATCAATGCCAAATACACAACCTTAATCTCATGTGGAAAGTCACTTAAAAAGTACATTGTAAAAACAAGACCAAATATTACTATCAAAAGATATAATAACTTCTCTACCTTATTTAAAAAAGACAAATTTATCTTCATATCATTAGTAGCTAGGTAGTTCACAGTAAAGGCACTAGAAAGTATTGCCCCACCTTGAAAACCACCACCTGGCGTATTGTGTCCATTTATTATTATATAAAATCCAAACAAAACTATTACCGGATATAAGATACCCATAGTCTGTGTAAAAAGTTCGGAATGTTTATCCTTTTCTTTTTCTATCATTAGTAATCTCCCTCATGTCTTGAAAAATATATTATTCCTATAACGGAAAGAACTAAGAGTAAGGTTTCAAAAAAAGTATCAAAAAGCCTATAATTAAGATATATTGCTGTGACTGCATTATTTGATCCAGTATCTTTTAAAAAGTTTTTAAGATAAAAATGATAAAGTCTGTATGAGTCTGGTGAGGTCACAATATCCGAGGTCAAATATATCATCAAAAATGCCAACACCGTCATGGCAATAGCCACTATATGTCTACGTTTCATATACATCCTCCTCATTTATGCTCACAAATTCAATTCCTTTGATCTCGTTTTCTTCAAGATAAGCAACAAGACCCTCATATCTATAGTTTCTAGTATCACCATAAAGATGAATCCCAGTATCATCATGAATAATAATTGCATCGTAGTCGTATTCGCTCTCGATGACCTCTCTAGCCTCCTTGGTATTAATAAGCTCAACTTCAATTTCACTATCTCTAAGGTAGGTATCCATATACTTTTCAATCGCATCCCTACTCGAGTGAGCCTTCGGAAGCAGTTCAGGATTGTCAATATTTACATGATAATAAACACGGAAAACTCTGTATTTTTTTATGGCAACAAGGTATAAAACAGTAGATAAGGTAACACCGATAACCGCCTCAGCTATAGCAACATCAGGTGCACCAAGAAAAACGTAGACAAAAGAAGATGCCAACGAAAGAATAGAAAGGTAAATAACCGCCATTCTAACACTCTTAGATTGTATAGATGCAATGGCTATTAGCACCATTACTATTAATGCTACCTTTATCATAAAAACTACACATCCTTTTCATCCTTAAAACCGCTTCTATATGCACCCTTAACTATATAGTGATTAGAAAGTGGATTAAGCATCATTACAAACAAAAGCAACAAAACAACCTTAAATGAAATAAAGGAAATTCCGCTGTAAACAATAATTCCCAAAACTATTAAAATAAATCCAGTACTATCTATAAGAGAAGTAGTCGCCGCTTTAATATAAAAGCCTTTATACTTATATAGTATTATTACTCCTGCGAGAGAAAAACAAAGTCCTACAGCCGAAATCACAATTCCAACTATCTGATTTATCATCATATCTTCCCTCTCTTTCTAATAAATCTCGTAATGAGAACTATACTAACAAATCCTAAAAGTGAGTAGACAAAAGCTATATCAATAAGGTAGGACAGTCCACTCACTACCGAATAAAGAAGCAATATAAGCACAAACTTTGCAGAGAACAAATTAAATATTAAAACTTTCTCCCAAATTGAGTTATTAAAAAATAACTTAGCTAGTATAAGAGTTGAATATATAAATAGAATTATCATTATAGTGTACATATTTCACCCCTTTTTATCTACTAAGAAAAATAATCTCTCAAATTTTGCCGCTATTTTTTCATATTGCTCATCTTCATCATCTGTATCGCTGTAGTACCATAAGACTTTCATAACATTTCCTGTTTTATCTAGGGTAACCGTACCTGGTGTGAGGGTAATAGAGTTTGCTATCATGGATACATACCAAGCATTATTGACCTTTGACCTTATTGTAACCACCCTCGGCTTAACATTACCTTTGATAAGATTAATTATAACTTCAAAAGATGCCCTAATTATAAAAAACAACATTGCAAATAAGTAATAAAACAAAAACCATAAAGGTATTTCATAACTTGTAATGTTGTCATTATCGCTAAAAAGTAGCCTAGTTAATATTATTGATATTAAAGAGAAAAAAGCTCCCAAAAATACTACTCGCCAAGTCAAAGTCTCGTTCAAGGCAATCCATATAATCAGAAGTATTAAGAATAAAGTGATATTACTAATAATTTTTTTCTTTCTCTTCATATTAACTACATTTTACATTATTTGGATGATTTCTTCAAGCATAGCAGGCAAAGATACATTAATTTTTCAAATCAATCTTAGCCGTAAACTTAACTCCAGTTTCTGTATTAAGCATATAATAATCAATTTCATGCTTATTTAAAATATTTGACGTAACAGCTAGTCCTATGCCGCTGCCACCCTTTTCTTCGTCCTTATAAAAAATATCAAAAACCTTAGGCAAATCTTCTTCAGCTATCTTCTTGCCACTGTTTTTTATACTTATATTCAAGACGCCTGCAATCAACTTGGAAGAAAGCAGAACCTCTTCTTTTTTGTCGCTAAACTTAAAGGCATTGTTTAAAACATTCCTAAATGCCTGCTCTAATCTGTTTTCGTCACCCTTATAAAATACATCCTCATCCATAATTTCAAAAGCAAAAGGAATCTCTTTTTTCTCTGCTATGACACCGTAGTCCCTAGCTAAATTCTCTAACATATCCTTTATATTAAATTCTTTTTTATCCAAAACAAAGTCGTCCGACTCTAAAAAAGTAATCTGAACTAAGTCACTAACCATGTATGTTAGTTTATCCACCTCATCAGAGATTATTTTATAGTATAGTTTTCTCTCACCCTCATCCTCTACTATTCCATCATCTAAGGCTTCCATATAAGTTTTGATTACTGTGAGCGGTGTCCTAAGTTCATGAGAGGCTGTAGCTATAAACTGCCTCCTAATATTATTTATTTCCTTATCCTTGCTAAGCTCAAAGTTAAGGCTATTTATGGTTCTTTCTAAGTTTTCACTAAGATAAACAAGTGCCAACGACAAAACACCTATTTCATCTTCCCTATCTATCTCATAAACCTTATCAAAATGCAATTCCGTAAGTTCGAATGCCATTGTATTAAGTTCATCAATAGGCTTTGTCAAATTATTCGACAAAACTAAGGCAATAATAAGGGCAATTAAAACACTTATTAATAAAACTACATTTATAAATTTCTTCATTACATTTACGGAATTAAGTATACCGGCAATAGGGCTTTGAACCAACAAAATATCTCCATTTTTAAGAAGAGAGCTATAAACCAACCACGAAGTATTTGAAACTGGATAATCAGTTTTTATAAAGTAAACCTCATTATCCGATATTTGCTCCTTTTTCACCTCTGTCGCCCTAGTCATTACCGCTATGTCACTCTCGGTCAGATTGTCTTTACCACTAGCAGAAAAAAGGCTAATTCTACCCTCAAAGTTATAATTAAGATACTCGAGGGCACTCTCTTGTTCCTGCTTAGAAGTATTCAAATTAAGAGCCGTTTCAACATTTTTTTCTATTTCTAAAATACTGGATACTTTTTTGTTATAGTAGTAGTCTTCCAAGAAAAATTGAACACCCAAATAGAACATCACATAAATAACTGCAATAAGCATTAAAAATGAAAGAGCAAATCTAAGCCTTAAAGATTTCATATCAACTTTCCAATCTGTAACCATAGCCTCTTACAGAAACTATCTTCTTCCCATAGTCAGCTAATTTTTTTCTAAGCCTTTTTACGACTGTATCAACTGTTCTATCATCACCATCAAAGTCATATCCCCAGACCTTCGTGATGAGTTGTTGTCTACTAAGGGCAGTACCAAGATTATTTGCAAAGTATAATAAACAATCAAACTCTTTTTTAGTAAGTTCTATCTGTTCTCCTGCAAGACTTACTTTCATCGACAAGGTATTTATGGATAATTCACCCAAATTAATTACTTCGTCAACTTCGTACCTACTCCTTTTTAAAAGTGCCTTAACCCTTAAAACAAGCTCCTTTGAACTAAAAGGCTTGGTAATATAGTCGTCAGTACCTACATTAAATCCTTTTATCTTATCTTCTTCAAGTCCCTTGGCTGTAAGCATTATACTAGGTACATTGCTAGTTTTTCTAATCTTAGTCAGAAGCTCGTAACCATCCATTTTAGGCATCATTATATCGAGTATGCAAAGGTCAATCACAGAGCTTTCAAAAATTTCGTAAGCCTCCACGCCATCTCCAGCTTCGAATACCGTATATCCCTCTAAAGTCAAATACTTCTTTATTATATTTCTTATGCTAATCTCATCTTCAGCAAGCAAAATATTTATATTATTCATAAAACACTTCCGTTTCTTTTGTATTTCACTCTTAATTATATTAGCATAAGGAAAAATTCGCAATACTTAAGACTTTAGATTAAAGTAAGTATTTATTTTTTAAGTAAAATACCTTATAATGTAGCTAATAATAGAAAAGGAGTTCTCATAATGATAACAAATGAACTTAGTAAAATTTTAGGAGATGCTTTTGAAAAAGCTGGATATGACAAAGCCTATGGTGATGTTGTAATTTCTAACAGAAAAGATTTGTGCCAATTTCAGTGCAATGGTAGTTTAAGGGCTGCAAAGCAATATAAAATGGCACCAATTATGATAGCTAAAAACGTGCTAGAACAAGTTGATAGTGATATTTTTGATTCAATTGAAGCTATAAATCCTGGATTTATAAATATTAATTTAAAAGATGAGTACATCGCAAGTCACATTAATAAGATACTTGGCGATGAACGTTTTGGAATAGCTAAAGAGGGAAATAAAAAAGTAGTAATTGACTACGGCGGACCAAACGTTGCTAAGCCACTACACATAGGACATTTAAGACCTGCGATAATCGGCGAATCAATTAAACGTATACTTAAGTTTTACGGTTACGACGTTATCGGTGATGTTCACCTAGGCGACTGGGGACTTCAGATGGGTATGATAATAGAAGAAGTAAAATTAATGTACCCTGATCTCCCATACTTCGATGAAAACTTTAAAGGAGAATATCCAAAGAAAGCACCTTTTACTTTTGAAGAACTAGAAAACATCTACCCTATAGCAAGTGCTAAGAGCAAGGAAGATGAGGCATATAAAGAAAGAGCTAAGAAGGCTACTTTTGACTTGCAAAATGGTAAAGCTGGATACAGAGCTTTGTGGAAGCACTTTGTTGACCTTTCCATAAAAGATATAAAAGGAATATATGATAAATTAAATGTAGAGTTTGACTTGTGGCTTGGCGAGAGCGACTGTCACGAATACATTGACGACGTTATCAAAATACTAAAAGATAAGGGTTCACTTTACGAAAGTGATGGCGCAATGGTTGTAGATGTAAGCAGAGAAGATGACAAAAAGGAAATTCCACCTATTATCATAATCAAATCTGACGGTTCTATACTTTATGGAACTACCGACCTCGCAACTATCTATCAGAGAATGAAAGATGAAAAGCCTGACTACATTCTCTACGTTGTTGACTCACGTCAATCAACCCACTTTACACAAGTATTTAGATGTGCAAAAGATAGTAAGATAAGCGGTGAAAACACATCACTAGAACACCTTGGATTCGGTACTATGAACGGGCCAGACGGAAAACCTTTTAAAACTAGGGATGGTGGAATTTTAAAACTAAACGACTTCTTAAATATGGTTCGTGACAATGCAAAAGAAAAAATAAAAGGTCGCGAAGGACTAGATGTTGAAAAAACTTCAGATGTAGTAGGTATGGCAACACTTAAATTTGCAGACCTTTCAAATGATAGAAACAAAGACTATATCTTTGACTTGAGCAAGTTTTCATCATTCGAAGGAAAAACCGGACCTTACATCCTTTATTCCTACGTTAGAATAAATAACATTCTAAGTAAATTAGAAGAAGAAGGATTTGAGCCTTCTGATATAATAGCTGATATGAATGATTCGACTAGAGAACTAATTCTAAAAATAGACGAATTCAAAGCGAGCTTGGACGGAGCAGTAAAACTAAGAGCACCACACATAATAGCAGACTACGTTTATGAAGTGGCTACCTTATCCAACAGCTTTTACCATAACAACCATATTCTTAATGAAGAAGACAAGGTAAAAAGAGCTTCATTTATGAGCTTATTACTACTAACTAGAAACTTACTAAAAACTTGTCTTGATTTACTTGGAATAGATACAGTAGAAAAAATGTAAAAAAATAAATTTAGGCTAGCGGTATAAAATCGCTAGCCTTTTTTGATATTCAGAGAACTGTTTTCTTTTACCTGCGAATTTCTTTGTGAGAATAGAGAAATGCAGAAATCCGACATTTTTGATCCTACAAAATAACTAAGACATATGACAACTTAGTTAATATTGGGAATGTCGGATTTCAATAAAACATATATTTTAAATTAAGATTAGTATAAGATTCATAAATATATTACAAAAGTCTCTCTAAACTACCTTGACTACCCAGCCAAAGTCATCTTTAGTTCTACCCCACTGAATAGCTGTGAGTTTGTCGTATAAGTGTTGGCTTAAGTCGCCTATCTTTCCTTCATTTATCTTCATTACCTTTTCATCCCACCTTAACTCACCTACTGGCGAAATTACTGCAGCTGTCCCAGTTCCAAAGACTTCTTTTAAACTTCCACTGTCATAGGCAGCACTAATTTCTTGTATGGAAATTTTTCTCTCACTGACCTTTTTGCCCTCGCTTTTTAAAATCTCTATTACACTTCTTCTAGTTATACCATTTAATATAGAGCCATTTATCATAGGTGTTACGACTTCATCATCTAGTACAAAAAAGATGTTCATCGCCCCTACTTCTTCTATATACTTTCTCTCTACACCATCAAGCCAAAGTGTCTGCGCATAGTTTTTCTTATGAGCTTCCTCTTGGGATTTAAGGCTACCTGCATAGTTTCCACCGGTCTTTGCCATTCCCATTCCGCCTCTTACAGCTCTAACGTAGACGTCCTCTACATAGATTTTTACTGGATTTAGTCCACTTGAATAATAAGGTCCACTAGGACTTAATATCACAATGTATTGATAACTAGCACTAGGTCTTACCCCAAGACTTGCCTGAGTAGATATTATAAAAGGTCTGATATAAAGACTGGTGTTTTCAGCACGTGGCACCCAGTCTGCATCTACTTTTACAAGCTCTTTTAGGCTCTCAAGTAAAAAATCTTCATCGAGTCTAGGTATGCAAAGTCTGTCGCAAGACTCATTTAACCTCTCAAAATTCTTCTGAGGTCTAAAAAGAACTATGCTATCATCATCTGTTCTATATGCTTTAAGTCCCTCAAAAACCATCTGCCCATAATGAAAACACATAGATGATGGGTCTAGGCTAATAGGTGCATACTCCACTATTCTAGGAGAGTGCCAACCTTTTCCAGCATCGTAGTCCATGACAAACATATGGTCAGTATATAGTGAACCAAAACCAATATTCGACTCATCTACAGGTTTAGTTTTTGGATTTTTTGTAAGCTCTATTTTAATCTTTTCCATAATTTCTCCTATCCTTGACAAGTATTATCCATTAGTGAAAAACCAGCTTTCATAAGAGCATTTTTTATCTCTTTTATCTGCTCTCTATCCCTAGTTTCCATCTTTATTCTAAGAACGCAACTATTGATAGCCATGTCAGCCTCACTCTGGTCATAAAATACACCAATTACGTTTCCACCATGTCTGGAAATTATCTCAGACACTAGTAGAAGTTGACCCGGTTTATCAATAAGATTTATTATAAGGTCTGCCGTCCTACCAGTTGTAAGTAGACCACGACTTATTACCCTATTTAAAATATTAACATCAATATTTCCACCAGATAAAACACAACAGGTTTCGCCCTGTGCTGGTATCTTATCAAAAATCACGGCTGCAACACTTGCTGCACCTGCTCCCTCGCAAACTAGCTTCTGTTTTTCCATAAGTATAAGTATAGCAGTAGCTATCTCATCATCGCTAACAGTAATCATCTCATCAACAGTGTGATTGACTATTTCAAAAGTATTCTCTCCCGGTGTCCTAACAGCAATACCATCTGCAAAGGTACTAGCCTTGGCAACAGGATGTCTTTCACCATCTTCCAGTGCCTTAACCATGGATGCTGCTCCAGTAGCTTGAACTCCATAAACCTTTACTTCGGGCTTAAGTTGTTTAATAACTGAAGCAATTCCGCTTATAAGTCCACCGCCACCGACGGGAACAACGATATTATCAACATCTGGAAGTTGTTCTAATATCTCAAGTCCTATGGTTCCTTGACCAGCTATAACATCCTCATCATCAAAAGGATGTATAAAAGTCATTCCACTCTCCTCTTGCAACTTCTTAGCATAAACATATGACTCATCGTAGTTTTCACCATAGAGTCTAACTTCGGCACCATATGCCTTTGTAGCCTCTACCTTGCTAATAGGTGCTCCATCTGGCATACAAATTATTGCCTTTATTCCAAACTTTTCGGCAGCTAAGGCAACACCTTGTGCATGATTACCAGCAGAGCAAGCGATGATTCCTCTCTCTCGTTCCTCCTTGCTTAACTTGCTTACCTTGTAGTAAGCACCTCTGAGTTTGAAAGAGCCCGTAGTTTGTAAATTTTCAGTTTTTAAGTGGACATGCTTACCCTCAACTATATTGGTAGCATGAATCATATCCGTTCTTCTAACAACATCCTTTAAGGTAAATGCTGCTTGATAAAACTTGTCTAGACCTAGCATATTCCCTCCTCTATTTAAGTACTGCACCCTTGTCTGCGCTAGTAACTAATCTATAATATCTACTTAACCATCCTGTTTCTCCAGTTGGTAGCTTAGGTACAAAACTCTCTCTACGTTTAGCTAATTCTTCGTCGCTAAGTTCAACATTGAGGCTATTATTTGCAATGTCAATACTTATAATATCGCCTTCTTTTATAAGACCTATTTCTCCACCAGCTGCTGCCTCAGGTGAAACATGCCCAATTGATGCACCTCTCGTTGCTCCACTAAAACGACCATCTGTTATAAGAGCTACTTCTTTATCAAGTCTCATTCCTGCAAGAGCACTTGTTGGGTTGAGCATCTCTCTCATTCCAGGACCACCTTTTGGCCCCTCGTATCTGATTACAACTACGTCACCAGAAACAATCTGACCCTTGTATATAGCATCTATTGCAGAATCTTCTGAGTCAAAAACTCTAGCTGGCCCAGAGTGAACCATCATCTCCGGTGAAACCGCACTCTTCTTAACTACACAGCCATTCTTAGCGATATTTCCCCAAAGAATAGCAAGTCCACCACTCTCTGAATACGGGTCATCAATAGGTCTGATAGCCTTAGTATCTCTTATGTAAGCACCTCTGATATTTTCTGCCTTAGTCTTTCCTGTGGCAGTAATTAAAGAACCGTCGATAAGGTCTTTCTTTAAAAGTTCAGCCTCTACAGCCTGCACTCCACCTGCCTTATAAAGGTCTTGCATATGTGTACCACCTGCAGGTGCAAGGTGACATAGATTAGGAACTTTTGGACTCACCCTATTAAACACATCTAGGTCTAAGTCTATTCCTGCCTCGTTTGCTATTGCAAGTAGGTGTAAAACTGAGTTTGTAGAACAACCAAGTGCCATATCACAAGCAACTCCATTTTCGATTGCTTTTTGATTTATTATATCTTTAATTCTTATCTCTTTTTCAAGTAAGTTCATTACAGCTACACCAGCATATTTCGCTAGTTGTATTCTCGCTGAATAAACAGCAGGTATTGTTCCATTACCTGGTAGGGCAAGTCCAATAGCCTCTGATAAACAGTTCATACTATTAGCTGTATACATTCCCGCACAACTTCCACAACCTGGACAGGCGCAACCCTCGAGCTCTTCTAACTTTTTCTTTGTTATAAGTCCTGATTTGTAAGCTCCAACAGCCTCAAAAAGTTTTGATAAACTGATGTGTTCTTTTCCATCTTCACCGGCAAGCATTGGCCCGCCACTTACCAATACCGTTGGAAGATTAAGTCTAAGTGCACCCATTATCATACCTGGGACTATCTTGTCGCAGTTTGGAATAAGTACTAGAGCATCAAGTCCATGTGCAATAGCCATACTCTCAACACTGTCAGCAATAAGCTCACGGCTAGGTAAGGAATACTTCATTCCAACGTGACCCATTGCTATACCATCACAAACACCTATGGATGGAATAAGTATTGGTGTACCTCCTGCCGAACGAACTCCAGCCTTTACAGCATCTGCTATCTTATCTAAATTTATATGTCCAGGAACTACCTCACTAAAGGCTGAAACCACACCTATGAGCGGTCTCTCTATTTCTTCCTTTGTATATCCTAA
>PDWI01008279.1_pt1 | contig 12529 bp, 9 predicted proteins | sample 1430891 | NCBI WGS metagenome assembly PDWI01 (sample SAMN01162508, study PRJNA174530) | Oral metagenome, whole genome shotgun sequencing project. | biome: Marine environment; feature: Marine mammal; material: Swab sample of the gingival sulcus; isolation source: swab sample of gingival sulcus... | reverse complement strand
GCCTTGCCCAGGTAAAATATCCCAATAGTCAAAACCTGTTGGATTGCTTTCTAAATGCCACTTTCCAATCATTGCAGTTTGATAACCAGCCTTTTGCAATAGTTTAGGAAATGTTTGTTGCGTTCCATCAAAACGATTTCCGTGCATATTATCCGTTTTACCGTTTTTGTGGCTATGTTTTCCTGTCAGCATACACGCACGGCTGGGACCTGAAATAGAATTGGCAACAAAACTATTGTTAAATTTAACACCCTCTTCGGCTAATTTGTCAATATTAGGTGTTGTGTGTTTACCGTATCTGTCACTATAACAGCTAATTGTCTGTTGTGTGTGGTCATCTGCCATTATAAAAATAATATTTAATGGCTTATCTGATGCACTGCTATAAGCAGGTAGTAGTAAAAGACTTCCTAATGTAGTAACGACTAATTTGTTGTTAATTTCTGTTTTTTTCATAAGACGATAAGTTTGAAAAATGATTTTCACAAAGATAATAAATTATTTAATAGCCTTTTTATAAAAAAGAAATGTTATTAAAATATTAAAAATAGAACACAAAATCATTCCATATGCAACATCTATTATTTGCCAATTTAACAAAAATATAGGAATAACTAAAATATTAAAAATTAGTGAAATACCTTGTGAGTAAGTCGTGTAATTTATTTTTCCTAATCCAAAAAGTGCTGCTGCTGTAATTTGATTGTATTGTCGGATAGACCAAGCGAGAGCCAATGGAATGAAATATTTGATAGACGGAATATATTTTGTAAAAACGAACTTTATCCCAAATGGAACAAATAGTATGACACCCAAAAAAGTGATAACAATAACCAATATCAATAGTTTACTGTATTTTTTGTATAAAAGTTCAATCTCAGTTTTATTGTTACCTTTTTCAGAAAAATAAGGATTTGATATTTGTTGAACTGTTGCTGGTAAAACTCGAATGATAATCGTTAGAGTAAGAGCAAAACTATAATAACCAATCTCGGTATCCATATCTTTTAGGAAAAAATTAAGAAAGAGAATATCCGTATAAACTGTTAATTCTGCTAATAAGTTTGCTAAAAATGAGGGTAGGGAGTAAACTCTGTGCTTCTTAAAAAGAGAAAGTTGCTTTTTTTTCTCAAAATTAAGAGAAATATCCTTTTTTGTACTAATGAGTAAGACAGTTACCATTAAAATCAATCCGATATTCATTGCATAATAGTACCCATATATTCCGAAATAAAAAGTTAAAGAGATAATTAAAATGATGGATAATATCTTATTTGAAATGGTAAAATAAGAGAGTTGTTTTATCTTTTTTCGTGCTTGATAATAAGAAACAAAAACACTAAAAATATTATTTAATATTATTGGAATAAAGGCTATGGGTGCTAACTTTACAACTTGACTTTGTGTTGGAATAATTCGAAAAAGAATAAAGAAAACAACCAAAAAGTAAGAAATTAGCGTTCCTAAAATCGTGAAAGAGAGAGCCGAACCAAATACTTTTTGTTTGTACTCTGTGGTGTTCTTTTCAGAACATATTTTGAGAGTAGAAGCTGATAAGCCTAAACCGCCAATGGTAGAAAATATACCTATCAATGTCTGAATAAATTTGATTATTCCTATTTCAGATGGAGCTAATATATCAGCAACAAAAAGTTGTGATGCAAAAGAGAGAATTTGAATAAGCACATTGGCTGACAAAAGATGAAAAAATCCCTTGCTACCGATGCTTTTTACAAGATGAATACTTTTTTTTATGTGAGTTTTCACTTAAATCTTTCTTCTTAAAACTTAGCTGTTAATACAATACTTGAAAAGCAATTGGCAGGTAAATACAATTCTCTTCTTAAAATCTTAAAAATCATTTTTTTTATTTTAAATTTTATAGGAAGGTTTATCTGCTCTGTAAATTCTAATTCAATCTCTTTAAATTCACTTAATGTTGCTATTTTAGATAGTGTAAAAGGTGAGAACCAATAACGGTGGTCGGTATTTATGTTCTCTTTATTTCTTCTAATATCTCTTCTCGTTTCTAAGTTAAAAACGTTAGGTGCTGTTATAATAATTTTTTCTGTTTTGTCTTTTAGTTTTTGATGAATTGTCTTCAGAAAGTTGACTGGATTATCTATGTGCTCAATAATTTCTCCTAAAAGTAAATAGTCAAATTTCTCATTTACAATAGGATGAATATCGTCTTTTTCTATGTCTATATGATAGATGTTATTAATAGAAAATTCCTTTTTTATATATTCTACAGCCTCCTTATTTATGTCTAAACCGATACATTTTTGAGAATTCTCAATCAGTAATCCGTGTAACCAACGTTTTTGATTGATTTTCTCTTTTATCAGTGGAATATGGTCTGCAAATCCTAAATGAATAATTCTTTTATTTTTTATCTTTTTAAGTAAAAAATGATTTCTTGTTTGAGATAAATATTTCTCAAAAGAGAAACTAAAATCCCAACCATTTGAGAATTTTTTGTTTTCTAAATAGGAGTATGTTTTCTTATCTAATTTCATTACTTAATATTTTCCTATATATTTCAAACAGTTTTTTCCCAACTTTATTATAACTGTATCTCTCTTTTGCTTTTTGATTAATTTCTATTGTATTGTATTCTTGAAAATGGTCAAGCATATAAATGATTTTTTCCTCTAATTTTTCTTCATCTTTTGCTGAAATCAAAATACCATTTTCATCATTGATATGTTCAGAAATACCACCGACATCGGTTGATATTACAGGTTTTCCACACGCTAAACTTTCGGCAATAACGACAGGTGTGTTTTCGTAATTTGAGAAGAGTATTGAAAAACTACATTTTAACAGTTCATTATAAACTTCTTTGGGTGTCAATTCACCTGTGAATGTAACAATTCCTTTCGGTATATTTAGCGAAGTATAATATTGATAAACTTTGTCAAAATCAATGCCCGTTCCTACGAAAATCATCTCAAAATCATTTCTATTTTCACTTATTTTCTTGATAACCCTTAAAATACCTTTTACATTTTTTGCTTTTTCATCAAAACAAGAGATATGAATAATACGTTTTCTTTTTATATTTTCATTTGATGAATGAAAGAAATAATTTTCAACAACATTAGATACCACTTGATAATTTTGGTTTTTAAGAGAATGCCTATTAATCATCGCTTCTTGTAAATTCTCAGATACAGGCATTATACAACCAGCCTTACCAACAACTAATTTCGCTATTTTTTTTCTACAAAAACCATTAAATTGGTTTCTTTCTTTAAGAAATCTTGACCAATGTTCGGTAATTACATACGGTGTTTTTGTGAATGCTTTGTACAAATAGGCTATAAAAGGAGTACGAGTTAGAACGTTTGCGTGTACAATATCAGGGCTGAAATCTTCTTGCTTTAAATATTTAAATCCTTTACGATAAGCGTTTGAGAATTTAAAAACTTTAATGATTTTATAAAAAGGATTTTTTTTGTTGATAGGGTAGTAAACGAAATATTCCGTTACTGAGTTATACTGATTTTTAATGATTTCAGTCTTTTTTATATTCTCATCGTCATACACAAAAAGCACACAAACTTCAGCATAAAGAGAAACTGCTTCGGCGTGCTTTCTGACAAAAAGTCCCTCCATTGCATCGTATCGGTGTGGATACCATTGTGATATGAATAAAACCTTCATTTTCTACTTCTTTTAAGTAAATTGATAAGCAACTGGGGACGATTTTTCTCTATTGAATAATAGGGCTTTTTTATACCTCCAAAACCTTTATAAAACCGTGCAATGCCTTCTACTTTTGACCCTTCAAAATCTAAAATCATCTCTTGATTGGAGTGTCTTTTTATTAGCTCATAAATTATTCCAAACATTGCGGATTTTTCTTTTCCTTCCTTGTTAGAAATGGGTAGCCAATAGATAATTCGCTCGTTTTGTTTAAGGTACGCTAAAATTGTAATGAGTTCTAACTCCTCATTTCTTGCTCCAATAATTCCAAGTTTACCTAAATCTACTCCTTTTTTTACTAACTGTTCAACCGTTCTTTGAGTATATTTATTGTAGTCAGTTTCGGTTGTAAAATAGAATGATATAAACTCATCAGTAGTAACGTTATCATCTATTTTTATTGCTGATTTTTGAGATTTTTGAATATTTCTTTTGGTGTTTTTAGAAAAACCGTTTGCTATATCTGACAAGTTTTGATTAAGATTAAGGATGTAATTAGGAAAAACAATACTTTTAGGTGTGAAATTTCCTTCATTTAGATTAATAGAATAACTTAAATAAGGGATTTTTTGAATAAAAAGATTAATGATTTCCGCTGTGATTTCTTGTTTGGAAAAAATCCCTAATTGTTGTGTCATTTCGGGCTGAACAATGTATTTGAGACCATATTTTTTTTTTACCGTAATTGGCATAACAAAATGATAATCATCAGTGACTAATGCTTCCCAATTAGGCGATGTAATATCTAAAAACCAACTTTCAGCAGTGATAAAATGATTTATGGAACAAGCCAATTTCTTATTCCATAATTCTTTATCTATTTCACTATGTTTCAAATGTGTTATTTGCATATTTATTTCTCGTAAAAAGATATAATGCTACTTGCAAAAATAGTTTTTTTTTACAACAAAAAAGAAAAAGATTTAAAAAAAACAAAAAAATGGTATATTTTCGTTTTTTATAGAAAAAACACTTATTTTTGTTTGCTAAAAAATAAAATCTTAATCAAATAAAACTATAATGAAGACAACAAAAAGTATTTTATGGCTTTTTCTCCTTTTTTCTGTTTTGAGTGTTAGTTCACTTACAGCCAAAAGAGTAGAGAAAGACAATTTAGACAAAATTCTTCAAAAAGAATTGATGAGGAATTTTGAAGTAATGAAGAATTTAGACGTTCCTGTCTATTACATTAGTTTACGAGTGCTTGAAGAAGAGTCCTATTATATTGGAAGTTCTTACGGAACTATTGATGATAGCTCAGATAACAAATTCCGTAGAATTGCTATTTCAATGAGAGTGGGAGATAGGAACTTCGATAATATGCACTATACAGGTAATTTAAGAAATAATACTGTTTATTCTTTGCCGAATACAAATGTAGAAGAAGATATTCGTTTGTCGCTTTGGAGGCAGTTACAACAAACTTATTTAAGAGCTGTTGATGCTTTAGAAGAAAATAAGACAGAAATTAAAACAGCAGTAGAAGAGGAGGATAAGTCTCCTGATTTTTCTGTTGAAAAGGCTAATCATTATTATGAAAAACCTTTACCTTTTAGTGAATTACATTTTGATAAGGAAAGAATGCTTCAAGAAATGAAAGAATATTCTAAAATATTAGGAGACAACAGAGATATTGTTAACTCCGGTATTGGTATTTCAGTGTCTAATAAGCGTAATCATTTTATGGATACAGACGGAGCATATATTGTACAGAATAGTCCATATATTTTCTTTATGATTCAAGGAACAACGATAGCTCCTGATGGTATGTTCTTAGAAGATTACAAAACATATGTGGTTAGAGACATTAATGAATTGCCACCTCACGCAGAAATTGTAAAAGACGTAACAAAGTTAAGTAAAACATTATCAGCATTAAAAAGAGCCTCTAAAATAGATGTTTACAATGGACCTGTTTTATTAGGTGCCAATGTAAGTGGTGTTTTCTTCCACGAATTTTTAGGACACCGCTTGGAAGGGACAAGAATGAAATCGGGACACGATGCAAAAACATTAAAAAAGAAAATCAATGAATTGGTGTTACCTGATAGATTAACCGTAACATTAGACCCTACGATTAATCGTTATAAGGGCTTGAAACTGAGTGGTGATTATGAGTATGATGATGAAGGAGTAAAAGGGCAAAAAGTAGTAACGATAGAAAATGGAGTGCTTAAAAACTTTTTGATGAATAGGGTAGAGTTGAATGAGTTTTCTCACTCTAACGGACACGGAAGAGGAAATATTCAAATTGGAACAGAGGCTCGTCAATCTAATCTGATTGTAGAAAGTAGTCATCCTGTTTCTATGGAAAAGTTAAACCAAATTTTCAAAGAAGAAATAAAGAAAAAAGGATTAGAATTTGGATATAGAATTGATAAAGTCAGTGGTGGTTTGACAATGACAAGTGCTGCTTCCGCGAATGCTTTCTATTTGAAACCTTTGGTAGTTTACAGAGTGTATGTAGATGGGCGACCTGATGAGTTGGTGCGTGGAGTAAATATTGTTGGTACACCAATGACGGCTTTTTCACAAATCATTGCAGAGTCAAAAGAACAATCTGTATTTAATGGAATGTGTGGAGCTTTATCAGGCTGGGTACCTGTTTCGGCAGTAGCACCTAATATGCTTATCAAAGAGTTAGAATTCCAAAAAGTAGGAGATGATAAGCGTACCGATTTTCCAATTTTAGAAAGACCATAATTTTAATAAAAGAGAACAATGAAAAGATATATAAAAATACTCGTATTAGTAACATTTTTATTGGGAGTAACCAATCAAATTTTGGCACAAATCCCCGAAAATGATATTGTGCTTAAAGCAGTAAAAACAGAAGTAGATAGGTCATTAAAAGAATTGAAAAAAGATAGCCTTCAAAAGCCATTTTTTATTAGTGTTAAAGTGAATGAAACTGACTATCGTTACAATGTTGCCACTACATTTGGTAAAGTACATTTTGAGAAAAAAGAAGATAAGGTTTTATCACGAAAAGCAGATGTGAAATTATGTGTTGGAAATTATCATCGCAATGGAAATTATTATTATAGTGGAATTCCTTTACCTGTTGAAGATAGTTCGGTTGGTATTCGTACGGCTCTTTGGGACCCGTTAGATAAAATCTATCGGGCTGCTAATAGTGCTTATGTTAATCGAATGAACGAATTAAAACAAGAAAAACAGACAGAAGAAGATAAAGCATTAGATGATTTTGAAAAGCGTGATGCCACTGTTTTAATTCAACCTATCAAAAAAGAAGATTATGACATCTCTTTGGCAAGAAAATATACCGTAAAATTAGGTGAAAAGTTATTTGAAAAAGTAAAGAAAGAGAAATTGGAAGTGGAAAATATTGAGACTTCTTTTTCATTCGCTCATCATATTACTCGTTATTATGATACCGAAGGTTCTGTTTATAAATATCCTACACAGCGAGGAAGTTTGAGAGTTGATATATCCGGTGTAAATAAAGAGGGACAAGATATTAATGTACATAAATATTTGTCTGTTAAAGAACTATCACAAATAAATATTCTGCCTTCTACTTCAAAAGTGATAGATGAATTAATTGAAGAATATACTATCAAATATAACGCAGAATATGGCGATGAACCCTATATCGGCCCTTTATTGATTGTTGGAGATGGAGTGGAGTATTTTATTGAACAGTTGATTAATAACTTATATACAAAACGTAAAACTCGTTATACCAATGGAAATAGATATCAAAAACTAAAAGGTGTTCGTATTATTTCTAACCAACTTTCTTTAAAAATAGATTATTCTGATAAGGCGAAAAATGATAAACTTTTGCGTAGAGAATTTGAGCCAATAGATAATGAAGCAGTAATCCCACCCGATTCTATTGTTTTAATTAAAAATGGTAAGTTATTGGATATGTTAAGTACCCGAGAACCAACAAAGGAGTATAAAAAATCAAACGGAAATAATGTCGATTCTCGTTATAAGTTAAACGGAATAATAACTTTTTCAGGGAATGAACAATATTCATATGATGAGTTAGTAAAAATGTTGATTGATGAAGCGAAGTTACAGGGTTTAGAGTATGCTTATATTATTGGTAAATATCATTCTAAAATCAATGTAGAAACAGGAGAAATAACTCGTTTAAGAGGACATATGAATATTGATGAATTGATAAAACCATTGAGAAGAGTGATTGGTACGGAAAATAAACAAGTTCGTTCTACAGATGGTAGTATTTCTTATCCTCACGCTCTGTTATTAGAGGATTTTGAAATGAAGCAATTGAAGTATAATAGAAGAATAAAAAAGGATTTTGTATCCAAACCTAAAGTCTATTAAAACAAGAATAATATAAATGTTCAAAAATATGTTAAATTCAAAAAGTAAAAAAAGTACATTGTCAGTATCATCAACAACAAATGGAACACCAATGAGGGAAAACAATGGTATTAATATTATAACCGTTAATACAAAGATAGAGGGAACAATTACAGTCGAAAGTGATTTGAGATTAGATGGCGAAGTAGAAGGCAACATTAATGGCAATGGCGATTCTAAAGTCGTTATCGGTTCAAAAGGAACTTTGAAAGGAACTTTAACGTGCAAAAATGCAGAAATAAACGGAAAAGTTATTGGTAGTTTGACAATCTCAGAAAAATTAACTGTAAGAGAAAAAGCATCAATTAGTGGTGGAGAAATAAAAGTAAAAACACTTATTGTAGAACCCGAAGCTACTATAAATGCTAACTGTATAATGCGTAAAGACCCTACTTTTTTTGATGATGAAGAAGAAATTCTCGTTGAGCAAAAGAAAGAAGAAAGAGCAGAAAATAGTAGTATAGAAGATTAAATTTATTTTTTCTCTTGAATAGTTATCAATACAAAGCTTTTGTTGTCTCGGAAAGAGGTAAACAATTCATTTCAGAGATAAAAAAAATGAATACGGATGATTTGTCAAAAAATGATATTCTCATTCGTGTTCATTATTCATCTTTGAATTATAAAGATGCTTTGTCGGCAACAGGCAATAAAGGGATAACCAAAAACTATCCTCATACTCCCGGAATTGATGCAGCAGGAATTGTTGTAGAATCCAACAATACAGAATTTGAAGTTGGAGAAGAAGTGATTGTAACAGGTTATGACTTGGGAATGAATACCAATGGAGGCTTTGGAGAATATATTTCGGTTCCAAGTGAATGGGTTGTCAAAAAGCCTAATAACCTAACATTAAAAGAAGCAATGATTATTGGGACGGCCGGATTTACAGCCGGTATCTCTATCTTAAAATTGATTGAAACGGTAAAGCCTAATTTAGGAGAAATTGTTGTTACAGGAGCAACGGGAGGAGTTGGTTCTACCGCCATTGCTATTTTATCTCAATTGGGTTATCAAGTGATTGCTATCAGTGGAAAAGAAGATGCCAAAGAATATTTAATGTCACTGGGAGCAAATCAGATTATCTCACGCAAAGACTTTTTGGAAGGCAATACTAAACCAATTCTTTCAGCACTCTATGCAGGTGCTATTGATACGGTGGGAGGAGTTTATTTAGAACAACTTATTAAATCGGTTAAACCATTGGGAGTAGTAACTACTTGTGGAAGTGTAGCAGGAACTAATATTGAAACTTCTGTTTTTCCTTTTATATTAAGAGGAATTTCATTAGTAGGTGTTTCTGCACAAAATTATCCGATGGAATTAAGGCAAAAACTTTGGCAAGAGTTATCCGGACGATTAAAACCCAATAAAATTTTCAACCAATACCAAGAAATTACTCTATCTCAATTAGATGAGAAAATAGAAAAGATATTACAAGGAAAGTTAATAGGTCGAACAGTTATAAATTTAACATAAATCAGTATTATCAATGTGCGGAATAGCAATGCTTAGGCTTTTAAAGCCACTCGATTATTATCAAAAGAAATATGGTACTTCTCAATATGGATTGCAGAAAATGTACCTTTTGATGGAAAAACAACATAATAGAGGGCAAGAGGGGGCAGGATTAGCCAGTGTTAAACTCAATGTGTCTCCCGGAGAAGAGTATATTTGGCGAGAAAGAGAAGAGGGAAAGGGAGCCATTCAAAAAGTATTTGCAAATATCAATAAGAAACAGTTTTGTGCACAAAAAGCAAACGAAGAGGAGGAGTGTGTAGGTCAAGAACTGCCATTCGACGGAGAGTTATATCTTGGACATTTGCGTTACAGCACTACAGGAGCCAATGGGTTGAATTATTTACATCCTTTTTTAAGAAGACATAATTGGAAGTCAAGAACATTGGTGTTAGCAGGTAATTTCAATATGACCAATGTAGATGAGATGTTTGAAAGATTGACAAGAACAGGACAACATCCACGAGATAAGTCGGATACTTTCTTAATGCTCGAGTCATTGGGACACGAATTGGATAAAGAGGTACAAGCAGAATATGACAGCATTAAAACGAGATATTCTGTTCCTATTGAGATAAGTCAGAAGATAGAAGAACAATTGAATATTCCCGATTTTATTCGCCGAACAGAAAAATATTGGGACGGTGGATATGTTATTACGGGAATGCTGGGGCACGGAGATTCTTTTGTCTTTAGAGACCCTAACGGTGTGCGAACAGCATTTTATTATCACGATGATGAAGTGGCAGTTGTCACTTCCGAACGTCCTGCATTACAAACAGTAATGGGAGTTACGTCAGAGCAAATAACCGAACTTCAACCCGGAGAGATTATTGTGTTCAAAAAAGATGGAAAAATGATAAAAGATACCATTCGATTGCCTGAAAAACCGTTAAAGGCTTGTTCTTTTGAGCGTATCTACTTTTCTCGTGGGAATGATTTGGATATTTATACCGAACGAAAACGATTGGGAGCTTTTCTTGCTAAACCTATTTTGAGTGCTATCAACGATGATGTGGATAATACCGTTTTCTCATTTATTCCCAATACGGCAGAGGTTGCTTTTTATGGAATGACACAAGGGATTCAATCTTTAACAGGTAAAACTCCTCATACGGAAAAGGTTCTGATTAAAGATATTAAATTACGTACTTTTATTACCCAAAATAAAGAGAGAAATGACTTGGCACAGCACGTTTACGATGTTACGTGGAATTCTATTAGACGTGGGAAGCAAGATAACCTCGTTGCTATCGATGACTCTATTGTTAGAGGAACAACCCTTAAACAGAGTATTTTATCGATTTTAAGTCGTTTAGAACCGAAAAAAATTATTATTGTGTCTTCTTCTCCACAGGTGCGTTATCCTGATTATTATGGAATAGATATGGCGAGAATGAGTGAGTTTGCTGCATTTAGAGCCGCTATTGATTTGCTGAAAACAACGGAAAGAGAAAATATCATCGAGGAGGTATATCAAAAATGTAAGTCACAACAAGATTTACCGAAAGAGGAAATTATCAATTATGTAAAAGAGATTTATGCTCCTTTTACTGATAAGGAAGTAGCTGATAGAATAGCTTTAATGCTTACACCACCTGAAGTCGATTGTCCTGTGGAATTGGTTTATCAGGATATTGAAGGATTGCATAAAGCGTGTCCTAATCACAAAGGAGACTGGTATTTTACAGGAGATTATCCAACTGCCGGAGGAAATAAATTAATCAATCAGGCATTTATCAATTATTACGAAGGAAAAGAGAGACAAGATTAATTATCAAGTTCTTATATTTTTTTCTAATGAAAGAAACTTTTATTTCGGTAGTATTGTTGTTGTGATTAGTTTTTAGTTATTAAGGAGTAAGATTTTTTAGCTATTAGGCATTGGCTATTTAGTTTTTTGTTTTTTGTTCGGTGGCTGAGCTTTGTCGAAGCCACGTTATTGTTTTACCCTTTTGTCATTTCGACATACTCAACGACCATCTGTCTCCCCTATGGGGCGAATCTCCTTCCTTCTCAGAAGGAAGGAGGAGTTTTTTGTTAATCTTTTTCTCACTTTTCGCTTTTCATTCTTAATTCTTAGCTCAAATAGATTACTTCTTCGCTTCGCTCATCGTAATGACGTATTTTCTGACTACTGTCTTCTATTCTTTTATTCTGAGGCTCATCAGTTAGGTGGCTGAGTAGTTTGATAATATGTGGTTACTGAGCTTGTCGAAGTAACTAAAACTACTCCTTGGATGTCGTTTAGACATACTCAACAACCAAGTATGCTCAATGACCACATTATCACATAAAAAAGTAGAGACACAATTAATTGCATCTCTATAAAAACAAAATCCTCACAGGTTTCAAAGACCTGTGAAGATTTATTATTGTTTTCAACTTTCCTCCTTTGAAGAGGGCTTGACTATTTCACTACCACTTTAACAGCAGCTTCTTTTACTTTTACAATATAGATACCTGCTTGAAGTTTTTGGTTAGCATTTACTCTCTGACCTGAAATAGAGAATATTTCAAAGTTTTCTACACCTACTTCTGTTTCTTTTACAAACTCAAATACAAAAGCAGAGTTACCACATTCACCATTGTCATTCCAAGTTCCAAGGTCTCCGTTTCCTCCGTTAATATTCAATTGATCTTGACCGTCTGCTTTAACCTTGAAATTTGGAGAACTATTGATACGAGTGACTGCAAATTCTCCTGCAGAAGTAACATCTACAACACTACCATTAGCACCTATCGCTTTTTCATTTGATTTGTTGATGATTTTAACTTTACCACCAACCACTTCAAATTTAAATAGTTGTTCATCGCTTCCTGTTTTCACACTTGCTTTGAACTTTGTTATTCCCTCTGCTGTAATGGCTTGACCACTATAAGTATTAGTACCACAAGTAGGAGTGGCTATTGTGTACCAACGGTCTTTTGTTCCATC
>PDWI01008053.1_pt1 | contig 12529 bp, 10 predicted proteins | sample 1430891 | NCBI WGS metagenome assembly PDWI01 (sample SAMN01162508, study PRJNA174530) | Oral metagenome, whole genome shotgun sequencing project. | biome: Marine environment; feature: Marine mammal; material: Swab sample of the gingival sulcus; isolation source: swab sample of gingival sulcus... | reverse complement strand
AGTGCAAAGGTAATACAACTTCTCCTTTACTTCCAAATAATTTCTAAGAAAAATTTCTAATTAACTTTTTTGACTTGAACCCACTTTTCCGAAAATCAACTACTTACAATACAAAAAATATTTTTAGAAAATTTCTGAAGGTTCCAAACAAGCCCTCATTTCTCCCTTTACAGCAAATTCAGAGCCCCCCAGCCTCAATCGGCTCGACATCTGATAAGGACAATAAATAATAGAGTATATACCCTTCTTATATATTAATAGTTCGTAACAACCTTCGTTTAGAGTAGTCTTAGCGAAACTCAAAAACCCAACACATCAATGGAGAAAAATTCAGAGGATTACCATAAGTCTTAGGTCGCAATTCAATACCAAACTTTAAGCTTAGAGTAAAATGCTTCCATATATGCCAACGAAAGCCTCCCAAAGGTGTTAGGACGGGAACAAGTTGATAAAAAGGATTGCCAACAGCTTCCCACTCCTCTTCGACAAAACGTGAACGCCTGACAAACGTATTCTCTGCAGACAAACGCAAGCCATAGTACAAGGCAAACTTTCGCCTTGAAGGTACAACTCTTGTCTCAAGAAAAACGGGAACTCCCAAAGCCCATTCCTGTATTTGCTCTCCTTCCATATAATATTGAAAAGGGGGGCCTGGGAAGTGAGCAAATACTCCAATCCCTCCACCTAAATAAACTTGAGGAATTTTATCTCCGAGTTTATAAGGGAAATATTTCCCAAAACTAGCTTCTATACCCAAACCCCAAGCCATCCCCCCATAAGCAAAGCCTCCTGTATAAAAAGAAGGACGAGATGACTGAGCCTGCGTAGCCCCAAAGGACAATAAAAAGAATAGGAGTAATATTAAAGTCTTCTTCATAACACTTAATAGCTAGAGAGCTACCAGAACTTCCACCAAGGCTTTTTGCCTACTGGTTTGGCTAAGTGATAGCGATAGCAAGTAGCACTAGAAGGGATAGCCTCAAACTCTTGTCCAATAAGCTCCGTAATCGTTTCAAATATGAAGTTCGTGCTGACATCCTCAAGCTCTTCTTGAGGTGTAATCATCTGATAAGCTATAGGCTCTGGAGCAACGCCATCAATAACATAGCGAGAGCAGACAAGTTCGCCCCCCTTGACGTAATTAAAGAAATGTGACGGAGCTTCAATATCTGTGATAAAGAATGATATTAGCGAGCTGTCCTGAGCATAGAAGACCTTATCTGCACGTTTAAGCTCAAGAAAGATAAGCGTCCCTCCATCTGTATAATAAACGTTGCACGAGTTTTCTTCAGGCTCTTGGCAAGCTTCTTCAAAAGTTATCTCTCTATCAAAAGCCAGCTCCCTACCGAGCAAAGCTGATAATTCCTCAGTCTTATCTTTGTAGTTTCTATCAACAGCCAAGCCTCCAAAATAACAGTTCATAGCACTCATTGTTTTTGTTTTAATTGTATGAAACAAAGATAATAAAAATATGACGTTCAGTATTAGCTAAGCAGAACTTCATTTCGGAGCAAAGGGAAAGTTTCTTAACCTAACCATAAACTACAACAGCTATTTCTTAGATCGAACTAACGTTAAAAGACGAAGGTCTATGGCAGAACTTTATCTTGCCATAGACCTTGAGCAATTTAGAAGTCAGCTTCGATATCTTAAAAAGAATTACGAAGCAATGGAAAGTAATATGCTTACAATCTAATACCACCAGATGTATTCAGATAGTACTCATACTTCTTTTCGTGAGCAAACACAGTCAAAGTTTCTGTATACAGACCGAAATAGAGTGATTTCCAAAAAGGAAATTCAACCCCTACTTTTGCAGTAAAAATAGGCGATTTATCCTTTTTGCCATCAAAATACTGCTCCGAATAGCCAGAACCTAGGGATACTGCTAGATACAGGGGAATGTCTAGCTCTAGATTTGTCCTGCTACAAAGCGAAATACCACATAAAAAGTCCGTTTCTTTCTCAAAGAGATGTCGTCCTCTTAAATCCAGCCCTATTCCTATATTGCTTTTCGTATAGTACTTAAAACCAATTTGATTGAAGTAGAACTTAGAACCCTCTTTCTTTGGAGTCAAACTAGAGATGGACAAATCATAATGCTTCACCTCTTGCCCATAATTCTCAATTGAACACAAAGAGATAAGGGCTAAAATCAATATAAGTCTTTTCATCATAATGACATTAAAACTTGTTAGTTAATTAATCACAAAGATAAAAGATTTCTTTACAAAAAAAAACATTTATATATTTTCTTCAAGTTACAGGACTTATATCCTAAAAGGGTTTTAGAATTTGTGCTTGTAGTTGCTAAGCTGGTCATTCAGCCGGTCATTGAGCTGGTCATTGAGCTGGTCATTGAGTCGGTTGCTGAGCCGTTCCCTGAGCTTGTCGAAGGGGGCGAAGCATTGTCGAAATGTTGTCGAATTTCAGAAACAAAAACACACTTAATCAATAAGTTAGCTTATATATACTAGGAATATCAACATTTATTACCCAGAGAGGATGAACTATTTTTAGTCCATCCTCTCTTTCTTTTATTGCTAGTCAGCCTACCCCTTTTGCAATACTTTTATAATAAACCCTATTTTTTCTCCTTGTCCATAGAACGTATAAGAACGACTCTGCCCTGTATCATTCTTCTTTACTACGATTTTAATTTCCTTAAATGAAGTAGTAACAGTAAACGAAACCCAATCATTATAATACCTTATTTCTCCTGTTCTTAGGGTTTCAGTTTTTAGGATAGGAATATCCTTAAATTCTGAAGGATTATAGAACCAAGGAGCTTTTCTAAGGTCATACTCACTTCCGTTAAGCTTTTGTACTCGAACTAGCTGTTCACCCCCTTTTTTCTCAAAAGAAACAAGAGGAGAACTAACTTTAGGTTCATTGCTCATTTTATCACAAGCAGAAAATAGAAGTATAATACAGATTAAATAAAAGATATGTTTCATTACTCTTAAAATCCTTGTGGTCTAATTATAAAATATGCAACTTTTGAACGGTAATCCATAACATCATTTATAACACAAAAATAGATATTTCAAACAAAAAAAACAAATTCCCTATAAATAAACTTATACTATTTTTTCACAAAACATTCTCCAATCTTTCAAGACACTTATCCTAATTAACAGCAGTTCAACCCCCAAAAACACTCATTAAACAATTAACATCTAAAACTCTAAAATTTCCAAGCAAAATGACGGTCTTTCTCAACTAAGCTTACTTCTAAAAATTATGTAACCCCATTACCTTCCCCTACCTTTAATAAGAACTATACTTCCACTCCCTAGGGCAACATTGCGTTAGCTTATTCAAAACCTAGAGCCAAAAGTTCATTTCACTCCGTGGTGAAATAAATTACACGACGGCGTGAAAAGTTTTACACCACGGAGTGTAATCAAGACTTATTGAGCTAAAAGTTTTACTTGATAGAGAAAACTTTTCAGTTTATTCGGGAACAAATCCTAGTTTGTTCGGGGACAAACTGAGCATACATTAGTAATAAATCTTTAGAAGTCTGGACTTAAATTCTCATTAGACTTTATCATAAAAAAAAATAAAACCAGTGTTGCAAAATCAAAATTAATAACTAAATTTGCAGTATAAACCATTAATAATTCAAAACTAACAAAGAATAAAACCGACAACAAGCAGTTTCCCCATTTAAGTCTATAAAAAGAACTATCCACTTTAATTTTAACTTAAACCATATTGCAAATGCAACACCGTAAGTATTTAATTTATTTGCTTCCTCTTGTCTTCCTGCTTTCGTGCAAAGACAAAGAAACAGAACCACGTCCTTGGGCTGCAAAAGAACGTTATATGATAGCCTCTTACATCCGTCCGACATTCGTATCGCTGTCTAAGGAGGCATATTTACAAGAACGCAAATATACTGAAGCAAAGATTTATTTTACATCAGATGAGGAAATAGACCTTAAGTCGTCCCCAGAGCAATACAAAGAGCTTGCCTTAGCACATAAAGAAAGTGGAAAAGAAGTCTTTTACTGGTGGCATCCCCCTTTTAGAAAAGTCCCTTGTGGCATAAAGAAAATCCAATTTTTTGGCACTAATTCTGAAGGAAAAGAAATTAATATCTCTGATAAAGTTCAGGTTGCATATAGGAAATATAAAGACTTTATATTATCAGGATATAAGAAGAGCTATGAAATTGAAGGAAAGCTAGCTTCATCCTTAACAGAAGAAGACTTAAACTGGCTAACTAATCCTCTAGATATAAGTCTGCTCAAAAAATATGATAAGCTCAGAGTAGAGATAACGCTTGAAACTGGAACAATAATAAAATCCCAATAGAGAAATGTATGAGAGGGTGTGTCGCAACGGCACGCCCTCTCGTTTTTTAGTAATAACAATAAACCGATTAGATTATGAAGTATTCTAAACTCATTTTAGCACTTTCAATCTTATCCCTCAGTCCTTACGGGACTAGTCTACAAGCAAAGGGAGAGAGGCTCTTAGAAGTACAGCTGAAACCTTCTGTATGTACGGGACTAATTCTAGACAAAGATGGTACGCCGATTATAGGAGCGTCAATCGTCAAAAAAGGAACGACAATAGGTATTACCAGCGACCTTGACGGGAAGTTTATCCTCAAAGATGTTGCCAAGGGAGATATCCTCGTTGTAAGCTACATTGGTTACAAGAGCAAAGAAGTCGTCTACCAAGGCAAAGCTCTAAGAATTACCCTTCAAGAAGAGAACGAAGTCCTCTCTGACCTAATTGTTGTTGGTTATGGCTCGGTAAAGAAAGCCGACTTAGCTGGTTCGGTATCAGTACTAAGCAACAAGGCTTTCAAGGCTCAGCCTGTTACCAAAATCTCCGATGCGATACAAGGACGTGTTTCAGGGGTTTTGGTTCAGAACGCTGGAGGTCCTGGAGGAGCCGTAAAAATCCGTGTCCGTGGAGCTGGCTCTATCAATAGAAGCAATGACCCTCTCTATATTGTAGACGGTATCGTTCGTGAGGGAGGCATTTCAGACCTTAATACAGAGGACATCAAGTCTATGCAAGTGCTTAAGGATGCTTCATCTACAGCAATCTATGGTTCTCGAGGCTCTAATGGCGTCGTAATGATTACGACTAAATCGGGCGTTGCAGGACAAAGACAAATTATCTTCGATTCACAAGTCGGTTTTAGCAATGTGGCGAAACGCTTTGACCTCTTGTCTGCAAGCGAATTTGCAGAAGCCTACAATGAAAGTAAAGCTAACACCTTCTCTGCCCAAGACATTGCAGACTTCAAAGCAGGAATTAAAGGAACTGATTGGCAAGATAGACTCTTCCAGACAGGACTGACACAGAACTATAAACTAGTCCTCTCCAATGGGACGAAAAGAACTCAATACTACATCTCGGGGAACTACATCTCAGATAAGGGACTTGTCATCAAAACAAAGCAAGAGCGTTACCAATTTCGCTCAAGCATAAGCTCAGAAGTCAGCCCATTCCTACATCTAAAAGCAAGTGTTGACCTCTCACATAGCACTGGACGTAACGGCGACTTCTCTGCCAGTAAAGGCAACCTTATTATGAGAATGCTGAACTTCTCTCCCGTAACCAACGTAATGGGCAAGGATAATTACTATGCCAACGACCTCTACTCTGCCCTACTTGCAGAAAACCCCGTCGGCACAATGGAAAAGAATGACGCAGAAGCTCGCCGAAATGCTCTGAATGCTCATATCGACCTAAAGTTCAAACTTGCCAAAGGTCTTAGCTTCACGACAAGTAACGGTGTCGATTATATTGACAGCAAGAACTACCACTTCAACTCTAAGTTTGCCCGAAGAAACAAGACAAGTGATATGGGCAACTCTGCAATAGAAATGAGAACATTGCAAACAACGAACAACCTAACCTATCAAGGCAACTGGGATAAGCATTCACTAACGGCAACGGCAGTTTTTGAAGGCACGAACTACGAAAGCCGTATGCTTGGCATCTCAGCCAACCATATAGCCCCCGAAAGTGTCGGCTGGTGGAACGTAGGCTTGGGCAAATCTCCTCAAGGACGTAACCATTATTCCTCTTGGACTTTGCTCTCTGGCGTTTCTCGTCTGATGTACAACTACGACAATCGCTATCTGATTACAGCAACAATGCGTGCCGATGGCTCGTCTAAGTTCTCAGGCGATAAGTGGGGCTATTTTCCTTCGCTTGCTGTAGCTTGGCAGATGAGGAATGAGGAGTTCTTCAAAAAGCAAGACATCTTCCAAGACGCTAAGCTAAGAGTGAGCTATGGTGTCGTGGGTAGTCAGGCAATTAGCCCGTATGGAACGTTAGGACTAATGCAAGGAACGAAATATTCTTTCGACACAGGGAAGCAATATGCCGGCTATTGGGCAGGAACAAATGTCCCACTACCAGACCTAACTTGGGAGAAAACGAAGCAATATGACCTTGGACTTGAATTCTCTATTCTCAATCATCGCTTGAATTTCTCCTTCGATTACTTCGTCAAAAACACAACAGACGGATTACTCAAGAAGTCCTTACCAAAATACGACGGAGGAGGCTCTAACTGGATTAACGCTGGAGAAATCAGCAACCGAGGGCTGGATATGTCTATCAATGCACGCATTATTGAGGGCAAAGACTTATCGTGGACATCTACGCTTACGGGGACTTATCTCAAGAATAGAGTCGAAAGCCTAGCAGGTATGCCTTTCGTCGCAGGTTCATCGCCAGCCAAAGGAATGATTCCAGACGACGGTGTAACACGTGTAGTAGAAGGCGAATCCCTTGGAACGTTCTACCTCTATGAGTGGACAGGTCTAGACAAAAACGGCAAAGATACCTACGCCGACATCAACAAAGATGGCAAGATTGATTCGGACGACCGAGTACTTACAGGAAAAGCAATCCCAACCTTTACCTTGGGTTGGAACAACAGCTTTACTTACAAAAACTGGAGCCTGAATATGTTCTTCACTGGAGCTTTCGGAGCTGATAGACTCAACCTCGTTCGCTTTACTGGAGCATCTATCAATGGGGACTCGAACTTCATCACACTAAGAGAGGCTTGGACGAATTCTTTCGGTCGCTCAAGTAATCCACGCTACCCAAGCCCTTCCGTTAAGGGTAACAAGTACGAAGCAGCTTCTACTAAGTGGCTAGAGAGTGCAGACTACCTTCGTTTGGACAACCTAAGCCTCTCTTATGACCTTAAGAAAGCTTACACTAAGTTTGCAGACATACGTCTTTCGCTAAGCTGTCAGAACTTATTCACAATAAGCTCCTACAAGGGAATGGATCCTGCTGGCGTGTCAATGTTTGACCCAAATTCGGGTTCTTCGGACATCAATGATGGTATTGACATCGGAGCTTACCCACTACCAAGAATTGTAACCTTTGGATTAAGATTTAATTTTTAATATAAATATAGACACATTATGAATAAGATATATTTAGGACTGGCTCTTGCTGGCTTACTATGCACAAGTAGCTGTCAATTAGAAGAAGAACCAAAAGGGCAACTTACACAGAAGACTTTCTTTACTTCACAGGAAGAGCTTGATATGAGTGTCTTCGCACTCTATAGAACGGTCAACCTAATGCAAACAAACACCAACCCAACGATACCAAACTGGCAAGGAGATGACTTAACTACAAACCCTGGGAGTAATAAACAAGCATACGCCGAGGTTGATATCTTCGCTCCAACAGATGCAAACAAAGGCATAAACGCAGCTTGGAACACTTGCTACACAACAATCAAATCTGCCAACTACATCATCAACAACGCCGATAAAGCTCCCGTCAGCAAAGAGGAAAAGGTTATCGCTCTAGGACAGGCTCATTACTGGCGAGCAGTGTCTTACTTCTGGCTTGTACGTCGCTTCGGTCCTGTGCCAATGAACCTTACAGGAGATGTTGATTTCAATAGAAATCTGAGTTCGGAAGCAGAGGTTTATCAGCAAATAATTAAAGACCTTGACTATTGTGTGGCAAAGCTCCCAACGAAGTACAACAAAGAGCCTCGTGCTATGAATGGAGCAAACATATACATCACCAAGCAAGCCTCTCAGGCAACGCTCGCTGGGGTCTATATGGCAATGGGGGGCTGGCCTCTAAACGACCAAACAGCCTATGCTAAAGCAGCCAAGAATGCTAAAGCTGTCATTGACGGCGTGAAAGCTGGTACTTACGAGTACATTCTAGAAGATGAGTACAAGAATGTTTATGCCCCCTCACACAACTATTCGAACGAAACGGTAGTAGGCATTAACTTCTCTAGAACCTTTGGCTCTTGGGCCGAAGACTCACAAATGACTTCTTCAAATCTCTTCGAATCGCTCGGAGGTTGGGGCGACGGCTGGGGCGAAATCCAATTTTGGAAAGACTTCCCCGAAGGACCTCGCAAAGATGCAACTTACTACAAGAAAATCCTCAAAAACAATGGACGAGAGGGAGAAACAGAGCTACTTGACTGGTGGCAAGTTTATCAAAAGGATGAAGCTACAACTCAAGATAAAAACGGAAATACTATAGCTATCCCCGAAGGAACGCCAAAAATCCCTGAATATCACCCAATGTTCTGCGTTTTCTCTGTCGGCAACAATGGAGCAGACTTCGACTACAAGAAGCAAACATCGATGGCAATGACCAACAACCACAGACACCGACTTATTCGCTACTCTGAGGTTTTGCTCTGGTATGCAGAGGCTCAGACACGTGCAGAGGGCAGTCCTAACGCTCTAGCTATGGAATGTGTAGGGAAAGTTCGCCAAAGAGCTGGTCTGCCAAACCTAACAAGCACAGGGCAAACCTTTGCTGATGAAGTAGCACGAGAACACGGCTGGGAGGTTGCTGGCTATTGGGTCGCACTTGTTTCTCGTCGTGATGACCAATTGCGTCTGAACACACTGAAAGAAACCTTTGAGCGTCGCCTAGCTAATCAAGAGATTGAAGTAGCAACGGGTATCAAGGCTAAGGAGTCCGTTGAAGTGCCTAGTGGTACATCTTGGCAAGGAAAGTCGTCCATCTACTTCCCCTATCCATCACTAGATAAGAGCTTGAACGGAAAACTAAAACGATAAAACGAACTAAAGCAAAACAAGGCTGTGGCAGAAGTTCCTTTCTGCCACAGCCTTGCTATTTTTATGCTCTTGAGCTATGCCCAGTTTCCCCTAGAAGAAACTCGCCAGCCATCAGAGTTTGCCCAATCACAAAACTAAATAACTTTTTATTTCACCACGGAGTGAAATGAATTACACGACGGTGTGAAAAGTTTTTCACCACGGTGTGAAATCAAAAACAGGAGTGTATACTCTAATAAACAAAAGAGCTTGTGCCTCAATAGACACAAGCTCTCCTTAGTTTTATCTAAAAACAGCTAATAAAGTAAAGATTATTTCTTTAATTTGAAAACAACGGTTTCTTCTTGAATAACAGCTGTAATAGAGTTTTTCTCCTCATCAACTTGATACTCTTCAGAAACATCTTTCATTCCTCCTCCATATATATCTCCTTGGACTTTATAAGTCAATGTAAGCGTTGGCTTAAGGTACTTATAAGTTCCTTCTACAGGAGCTGTCATATCCATCAACTCGTCACCAGCCCCCATTTGGTTTTTAGAAATAAAGGTGAAGTTTTCTTTGAAGATGAGCGTCAAGACGGTACTAACCCCCTCACCTTGAGAACTTCTATAAATAAAAGTCTTTCCTTCAAGCCACTTCATCGCTTTGAGTTTCTCCTCTTCAGCCTTTTTAACCAGTTCAGCTTCTTTATCCTGCTTTGCCTTCATCACATCAGCATCTGATTGCAAGTCTTTAGATAGAGCCGTAAAAAGACTATTTAATGTAGCTAAGTCACTTGCTTCATTAAGCGACTTGATAGCCTTTTGCTTTGCCTCCTCTTGAGCCTTCTTCTCAGCTTCCTCCTTAGCTTGCTTTTCTAATTCTGCTTGCTTATCTTGCTTTGCTTTCATCACATCAGCATCTGATTGCAAGTCTTTAGACAGAGCATTAAAAGCACTATTCAAAGTAGCTAAGTCACTTGCTTCGCTAAGCGACTTGATAGCCTTTTGCTTTGCCTCCTCTTGAGCCTTCTTTTTAGCTTCAGCTTTCTTCTGAGCTTCAATCTTAGCCTTCTCTAGGTCATCATTATTATCACTACCACAAGAAACCGTTCCAAGCAATAAAGATAAACCTAAAAGCGTTGTAAAAATTCTTTTCATTGATACTTGTTCTTAAAATCTAAAATTACATTACGCTTGCAAATATATCTTTAATCCGACAAAAAGGAAGAATAAAAGAGGAATTAACCCCCTAATCTTCAAGAAAATACCAAAAACTAGGTAGAGAAATAAGCTAGAAAATAGCAACTTATGAGTATAAGACCTAAGACTTAAGCATTCACAAACTCAATCTTTGCCTGCTCTCTCAACGAATAAGGCATACTCTTCCCATAACCAACACGTATGAGTATGGCTGTATATTCATCAGGAATTTCAAGTTCTAGAGCAAGCTCACGAGATAAAGATTCTTCTTCATTAGGTTGATTGGCATATGCGTGTATGATACCCTTGGAAGTTAAACAGAGAAGAAATTGCTCAAGAACACGACCTAGCTCAATCCATTCTTCTATGGAATTATTCTTTGTTGTAAAAAGGACAAAATGAGATGATGACTTGATTTTTTTCTTATCTTCTTTGTTCTGACTTTTCTCATTAATACTCTGTGAAACTATTGGTTTAGCAATAAATCGGGGAAGATTAGGAGCTCCGAAGACGGCATAACTAAGTCCATTCCGACTCTCCCTAGTATCCCTTCCATTATAACGAATCCAGTCCTTCAGTTCAGTCTTAAACTTCTCATTCTTCATTTGAGCAGTATTGCCTCGGTAGATAAACTCCGAGATTGTATCAAAAGAATAAGACCCTTTCTTATAAAAATGAACAGCAATATTATCAGAAAAAACTAAAGACTTTAATTCTTTAATTTCTTTGTCAGAAATTAAACGTCCATTATAGACTCTTCTATTGGTCTGCCGAACATTTATTTGCTCAAAAAGACTTGTATCTTTTAGTTCTTTAGATGGCTTGAGATGAATACGTATAACTGTAGGATTTTCTATTACAGACACACTCGTTTCGTAGCCCAAGTGCTTAGCAGTAATACAGAGATTTTCTGTAGCACAGCCTAAGCTAATAAAAAGTTCTCTATTATTAGGGTCGACAACGAGTAAGGCTTTCGTAAAATCAGGGTGAATTTCAATCACGTCATCAACGACCTTAAACAACCAAGGCTGGGTATTATGTCCCGAAGGTGCTTTGGTTGCCTGCTCAATCATTAGTAGTAAGTCTTCATTTTTCACACTCATAGCTGTATTTGTTTTATATCTCAACGCAGACCTTATTAGTCGTATATAGAAAAAGAGGAAGAGAATCTTTCAATCTTCTTCCTCTTCTCCCCGTATTTATATAATAAATCAATTATATAAAGTTCATTTTCTCTCGCAAGGGCTAAGCTCCGTAAAGCTTCTCTTTTAGCTCTTGTACGACTGGATCAGTGATGTAGTCGTCGTAATCCATTAGCTTATCAATCGTGCCGTTAGGCGTAAGCTCAATGATACGTGTCGCTACCGTCTGAATAAACTCGTGGTCATGGCTTGAGAAAAGCACATTACCCTTGAAGTTCTTCAGCGTATTGTTGAAGGCTTGAATGCTCTCAAGGTCTAGATGGTTCGTAGGACTATCCAAGACAAGCGTATTCGCATTCTTGAGCATCATACGAGAAATCATACAACGCATTTTCTCTCCTCCAGAAAGCACAGAGGCAGACTTCAAAATCTCTTCTCCAGAGAAAAGCATACGTCCTAAGAAACCTTTCAGATAAACCTCGTTCGTATCAGCAGAGAACTGAGAAAGCCACTCAACAAGATTCATATCTGTATTGAAGAACTTTGTATTATCCAATGGCAAATAAGCCTCTGTAATCGTTTGTCCCCAGTCATAAGAACCAGCTTCAGCCTTTTCTTCCCCGTTGATAATCTGGAAGAAAGCCGTCATAGCACGAGGATCTCGTCCGATAAAGACAATCTTTTCGTCCTTCTCTACGTTGAAGGTCAAGTCCTTGAAAAGCAATGTGCCGTCATCAGCTCTTGCAGTCAAGCCATTTACTTCCAAGATTTTATTCCCTGGATCACGGTCTGGCGTGAAAATAATCCCTGGATAGCGACGAGAACTAGCTTTAATCTCTTCGACATTAAGCTTCTCAAGCATCTTCTTACGGCTCGTTGTCTGCTTACTTTTAGCCACGTTGGCACTAAAGCGACGAATGAACTCTTCAAGCTCTTTACGTTTCTCTTCAGCCTTCTTATTCTGTTGCTGTTGCTGACGAAGAGCAAGCTGACTAGACTCGTACCAGAAGCTATAGTTACCTGCAAACTGCTGAACACGTCCGAAGTCAATATCCACCGTATGCGTACAAACAGAGTCCAAGAAGTGTCTATCGTGGCTCACAACAAGCACAGTCTGTTCGCACTCTGCAAGATAATT
>PDWI01008050.1_pt1 | contig 12532 bp, 10 predicted proteins | sample 1430891 | NCBI WGS metagenome assembly PDWI01 (sample SAMN01162508, study PRJNA174530) | Oral metagenome, whole genome shotgun sequencing project. | biome: Marine environment; feature: Marine mammal; material: Swab sample of the gingival sulcus; isolation source: swab sample of gingival sulcus... | reverse complement strand
ATCCCAATTAATGTGTGGTAATTTTAAGAGCAGGACAAAAAGGGGTTAATTTTCCGATAGATTGCTGAATATTAATCTTATGTTGTCTTGTTATTTAACGTAATGTTTTAAATCGCCGATTTAAAAATTTAGATACCTGACTTAAATTTTTAGATGTAAGATTTAAAATTTTAAATGCGAGACTTAAATTTTTAGATACGGTATTTAAAAAATTAAATACAAGGTTTAAAATTTTAATTGATGAAGTGCTTTTTTTAAAGCAAGGATCTAAAAATTTAGATGCCTGACTTAAAATTTTAGATGTAAGATTTAAAATTTTAAATGCGAGACTTAAATTTTTAGATACGGTATTTAAAAAATTAAATACAAGATTTAAAATTTTAATTGATGAAGTGCTTTTTTTAAAGCAAGGATCTAAAATTTTAGATGCGAGATTTAAAATTTTAGATACGATATTTAAAAAATTAAATGCAAGATTTAAAATTTCATATATTTCATTTAAAAAATTAGATAAGAGAGTTAAAAAAAGTATCTATTGATTTAAAAAATCATCTTGAGGGCTAAAAAAGTGTTTCCAGTATCACACAGAAACTTATTTTCACCACAATCTAGTCGCAAATATGTAGTGTTTTTTAAAGTAGGGATTATTTAATTTCGATTTCATGACACCACGTTTTGCCGAAGCGTGAATAAACCTACCTTTTCCAAGATATATACCCGAATGAGTAATTACTTTTGAGGTGCGATATGTTTTTACAAAAAATACCAAATCGCCTTTCTTTAATTTCTTTTGATTAACAATTATTTTTCCGTATCGAGCTAAGGCTTCTGAATTATGTGGCACTTTTACCCCTAAACTACGAAAGGTTACATACAACAAACCCGAACAATCAATTCCTCTATGCGAGGTTCCACCCATGCGATGTGGTGTTCCTATATAAGTTAATGCCTTTTTTATTACTTGCTTTGGTGTGATTTTACTAACATCTAATTTTTTTTGAATGCCTCTCGCTTTAAAGGCTTTTAATTTTCTAACCAAAGCTCTATCGGCTGATTTATTTTTTAATACAGCTCTAAAATTGTTTTGAGAAAATACTGCACTTGCAATCAGCAATAAAACCATAAAAAAAAGAAATCGTTTCATCTGTTTGTTAATATTAATAGTCAAAATGAATTTAAAGTGAAATAAAAATATTATCTGCTCGGCTTTATCTCTACAGGAATACCCGATACCACAAGAGTAACTTTATCAGCTTTTTGAGCAATATATTGGTTGATTTTTCCCTGTAGGTCGTTAAATCGAGCCGAAACTTCGTTGGCAGGATAACCGCCCATACCTAATTCGTTGGTAACAATAATTAAATTACACTGTTGTGAAAACAGTTGATTCAATTCTGCTTTACATTGTTCTAGAGTAAGATTGTCGTTATTACCATTATCAAAAAAGAAGTTGGTAAGCCAAAGGGTGATGCAATCTAACAGCACATATCTATTCTTGAAATCATGTTTTGATATCTGTTTTTCTTCTTCAATGTTTGTCCATTGATCGCCTCGGCGTTGCTGATGTATTCTTATCTTTTCACGATGCTTATCGTCCCATATTCTTGAGGTCGCCAAATAAATAGGATTTTTCGATAGTTGCAGAATTAACGATTCAGCATATTCGCTTTTTCCTGATTTTTGTCCTCCTGTAATTAAGTGAATCATAATATGCAAATGACTAATAGTAAATAATAAATTGAACTGCAATGATAATAAGTACGCTGATAGCACAAACAGCATGATTAATCAATGCTACTTTTTGAATTTCGCTATCGGCAATATCTCTATCGTTGTTGCCAATGTATGGTTTCTCTACCAATTTTCCTCCATAATGGTGTGCTCCTCCAAATTGACAATTTAAAATTCCTGCTAAGGCAGCTTCGGGATAACCTGCATTCGGACTGGTGTGTGCTTTGCCATATCGAAAAATAAATTTCACCGAACGAAAACTAAATGTTACCAAAGCCATTAAAAAGGCAGTAATACGTGCCGGAATAAAATTGGCTACATCGTCTAATCGGGCTGCAAATCGGCCAAAATAAAGATATTTCTCATTTTTGTATCCAATCATCGAATCGTGGGTGTTAATCATTTTGTAACACATCATTGCTGGCACGCCTCCAATGGCGTAATAGAACAATGGAGCTACCACACCATCGGATAAATTTTCTGATAGCGTTTCAAAAACTGCCAATCGTATTTCTTTAGGTGATAATGCTGAAGTATCTCGTCCAACAATCCACGACAAGCGTTTTCTTCCAGCCTCTAAACCATTGTTGTTGATTTGATAAAAAACTGCTTTACCTTCATCAATAAGGCTTCGGTTTGCCAAGCCATAGAAAACAAATATGGAGGTAAATACCATATAAACAACACTATTGAAAGAAAATAAAAGCATACTTGCTCCCCGAAACAGAAAAAATGTGCTTGCCGTTAAAACAAGTGTTATCAACATTCCTTTTGCTATTCGGTGTTTACCTTTATTCAATATTTGTGTGAAAAAAGAAATTGTATTTCCAAAAAGAACAATGGGATGTGGTAAATTACGTGGATCCCCTAAAATCAAATCTAAAATATACCCAACAACCAAAGGGATAACTACATATTCAAATTGCTCCATATTTTTAGTGCATCAATTAATAGTTGATTTTTTGTTTCGCTAAGCGTAGCAATTCGAATAAATGACTGGTTTAGTCCTCGAAAGTTGCTAGCATCTCGAATTAAAATTCCAAAGCGTGAAATTAAGTAATTTTTTAGCTCTAAAGCCGTGCCTTTCTCTAGTTCAATCAAAAAAAATGATGTTTCTGAATCGTATATTTTGATACCCCTAATTTGTTGTAAAGATTTTACCAATTTGTTTTTGTTTGTTTTATAGATATTTAGATTTGGTAGTATCTCTTCTTTGTGGGCTAAAAGGTATTTTCCTGCCTCAATTGCTAGGGCATTTACGCTCCAAGGAGGCTTGTAAAATCGAATATTTGAGGCAAGAGCCTTGCTGGCGACCAAATACGCCAATCTCAGACCGGGTATAGCAAAATTTTTAGTCAGCGACTTTACAACAATTAAATTATCGTACTCCTTAACCCAATCTTTAATGGAGTGAATCGTATCGGTAAAATCAATATAGGCTTCATCAATCACAAAGACAGCTTCCCTGTTATTGTTGATCAGCTGCTTTAGATCAGCTTCATTCATCACACTACCAGTAGGATTGTTAGGATTGCAAATCCATACCAAATCAGTATTTACTATAGTATGCTTGGTAAAGTATTTCCAATCTATATATATGATTTCATGGGAATTAATATTGCAAGCATCTTCATATTCTGCAAATGTAGGAATAACGATAGTAGAGCTTTTTTGAGCGTAGCATTGAGCAATCAAATAGAATGCCTCAGTAGCTCCATTAGTTGCAATTATTTGATCAGTAGGGATATTTAGATCATCTGATAGAGTTGTAACCAAACTTTCAGCTGCACTCTCAGGATAACTGTTAATAATATCCCAGTTGGCTATAAGGTGTTTTTTTAGCTGATGAGAGTGTCCTCCATACCATATATTGGTGCTGAAGTTTGCAATTATCTTATTTTTAAATCTATATCCATCATCTCCGTGTCCGTGTAGCATTTGTTTGGGCTTTTAAATCAAGAAGGTTATTACATTTGTAAATTATTTAGAGTAGAAAAAAGAGAGGCTTGAAAATAATAAAAGAATTATTTCCTTATTTACTATCGAAATAAAAGAAATAATTCTTTAATATTTTTATGGGTTTGATTTATTGATTCATAGCACCAATAATATCATTAATATCTCTAATTTGATGACGCTTCATATAGTCTTCTATTCCTTTTACCACCTCTACTGTAACCATAGGGTTAATAAAGTTAGCAGTTCCTATTTGAATAGCTGACGCACCAGCCAGCATAAATTCAATAGCGTCGGTAGCATTCATAATACCTCCAAGTCCTACAACTGGTATTTTCACAGCATTAAACACCTGCCAAACCATTCTTAAAGCCACTGGTTTGACACAAGCTCCTGACAATCCTCCTGTAATGGTAGAAAGAATAGGCTTGCGTGTTTCGGCATTAATAGCCATTCCTAGAAGCGTATTTATCAACGAAACAGAGTCGGCACCAGCCACCTCTACTGCCGTAGCAATTTCGGTAATATCCGTAACGTTAGGCGAAAGTTTCACCATTAAATGTTTTTTATACACCTTTCGCACCTCTTTTACCACCGATGAAGCAGACAGACAGCTCGTACCAAAAGCCATACCGCCTTCTTTCACATTTGGGCAAGAAATATTCAACTCAATGGCAGGAATATGCTCTAGTTCGTTGATCATTTCAGCTGTTTCGACATAGTCTTTTATAGTAGAACCCGAAACATTTACGAGGATATTGGTGTCGTAGTGTTTTATGCGTGGATAGATGTCAGAACAGAAATATTCTACTCCCTTGTTCTGCAACCCAACTGCATTTAGCATCCCTGAGGGCGTTTCAGCCATTCTAGGGTACGAATTACCCTCTCGGTGATGTCTGGTAGTACCTTTGACTAAAATGCCGCCTAAATCGTCTATATTGATGAAATCCTCGAATTCTTCACCGAAACCAAAAGTGCCCGATGCGGTCATTACTGGATTTTTCAACTCTAAATCTCCTAATTTTACCTTTAAATTTACCATTTTAACTCCTTTATGTTGAATACGGGTCCTTCTGTACAAGTGCATCTATTTCCTGTTGTTGTGTCGGTTACGCAGCATAAACACGCTCCAAAACCACAAGCCATGGTGTTTTCTAAGGAGACTTCACAGTTTATGCCTTTTGTTTTTGCCAGTGTTGCAACTGCTTTCATCATTGGTTCAGGACCACAGGTGAAGTAATAATCGAATGTCTCATTGCTTAAAACAGAGTGTTGTGTGGGATATCCTTTTTCTCCCATAGAACCATCTTCAGTGGTTACCAAAACCTCGCCATAAGCGTTATAATTATCAATTGCAAAGAGTTGTTCTTTGTTGCGAACACCCAAAATAGTGGTTACTTCAGTTCCAGCATCCCTTAAATGCTTTGCCAAATAGAGCATTGGAGCAATACCACAACCGCCCCCAAATAGAACTGCTTTGCTGTTGGCAGGAATACTGTAGCTATTTCCCAAAGGATATACAATGCTTAGGGTGTCATTTTCTTTGATATCCCATAATTGGCGAGTTCCTTTACCCATTATTTTGATGAATAGGTAAATGCTATTTCTTTCATAATCGACAAAATGAATGGATAATGGGCGACGCAAAAAGGTGTCTTTACTGTTTGGAACTAACACATTAACAAACTGCCCTGGTAGAATTTCGGGCAAAGGAATAGGTGCTTGAGCTTCAATAATAAAACTATCGCAGTTTAATTTTTGATTACTCAGCACCCTAAAATCGTGCACTAATTTTTTCATTGGATTGTTTAGTATTTTAATTTTGCTTTAGAAACGCTAAATTAAGCTGAATAAGCTTGTTTTAAGCCATTTTCAACCTTTGCTAGGTCTCTATTGATTAATTGCGGCAAAAGTAATTAAAAATACTTACGAGGGACTATATTCCTTGAAAGTTTTATCACTAAAAAAGACCAATATACGCTCTATTTCCTTGGGCTGGTTCTCTTTTGTTACAACAGGTTGTGTTGCTTCTTCTTTTTGGGATATAATAGGCTCTTCTTTTGGGGTATAAGTGTTATTTTCAATGGTTGTTTCCTCAAAATGAAGCAATCCTACGCTGCCATCTTTATACATTTCGCCAGTGCCAGAAATCAGCCAATTCATATTTACATCAGGGAATTTACTGCTTATTTTTTCCATAAAATCGAAGCTGGGCTTGCTTCTTCCTGATAATACATGGCTAATACTAGATGGTTGTACTCCGATTGCTTCAGCAAATTTTACTGAAGATAATCCTTTCTCTTTGATCAAGGTTTCGATACGATTTTTCATGGCTCTAATTTTACATTTGTTAATATTTAGTAAATGCAAAAATATTGTAATGGTTTACAAAAAGCAAATAAATTTTAATATTTACAAAAGTAAAATATGTCGAATGGATTTACATTTGTATATACTATCTCTATCTAATTTTAACCTTTACAAATGTCATTATTTGATTATTTAGGGCAACCTCTATCCATCTTATCGGTTTTGTAATTTTATGCGTATTATGAATGATATAGGGATAAATACACCTAAAACTAAATTTTAGCTAATATTATTAAATAACTGGTTTTATAGATTATATATTCTGAATTAACTTTATTTACCCTCTATTTTGTCAAAAACAAACTAAATTCAAAATAAAACCTAAATAACAACTTTATAAAACAGGCTTAAAACGCTAGAATTAAGTATATAAACAAGTAATAACCAATAGTTATACTTTAAATCTAGAGTACTCTCCTATTCTTATAAGATCAGGTAATAATAGAGGTATAATATCATATTTGTAACCTGCGTAATTTACACTTGTAATTTTACCTGATTACAAATAATTCACTTTTGTAAAGCCGGAATATTTCAGCCTTTTCTGCTTCATGTTTACATTTCACAAATTTTATTTTACATATCTAAACACCCTTTTTTCTCCTTAAAAAAGCCCTTTTACAGCCTAATTCTACCCTATTTTTCTATTTGCTGAACGTTTTGAGATATCGAAAAATGGATATTAAAGTCTATAAAACAGGGAAAAAGATGTGAAAAAAGGCTGTTTTTAGCCGTTTAGAAGCACTTAAAATGCCATTTGGTAGATTATCTCCCAAATAAAATAGATGTGAGCATATAAAATGTTTAATCCTTTTTAGAGATAATAAAATGTTCTGATAGCCTTTGTAACCCTATTTAGCCAATAAAGAGTTCTACTTCCCTTTCTTCTTTAGGGAAACTTCTGTTTGTATTGATATCATTCTAAAAAAACAGATATTTATATTTCTAGATACGTAAAGTTGTTTACATTTGCCCCATCACTAAAGATATAAAGTAGCTTATAGTGTTGTAACAAATTTAAAAACCAGAATAATGAAAAAGTATTTAATCATAGGTGGTGTTGCAGGAGGTGCAACCACGGCTGCTCGATTACGCAGACTAGATGAATCAGCTGAAATAATCATGTTTGAAAGAGGCGAACATATCTCTTATGCAAACTGCGGACTTCCCTATTATGTGGGCGGTGTAATTAAAGAGCGTGAGAATTTACTACTACAAACTCCCGAAAGCTTTAAAGCTCGATTAAATGTAGATGTACGTGTAAAAAACGAGGTAATTAAAATAAACAAAGAAGATAAAACGGTAGAAGTTTTAGACTTAAACACCAATGAAACTTATATCGAATCGTATGATAAATTGGTGGTATCACCCGGTGCTGAACCTGTGCGTCCTCCTATACCGGGAATTAACGAGGATATTATTTTTACTGTTAGAAACGTAAAAGACACCGACAAAATAAAGAACTATTGCAACAAACATCAACCGAAAAAGGCTGTGGTTGTGGGTGCTGGTTTTATTGGTCTAGAGATGGCTGAAAATCTACACCATTTGGGAATGATGGTTACTATTGTGGAAATGGCCGAACAGGTTATGGCTCCTTTAGACTATGAAATGGCGGCTGTAGTACATCAGCATTTAAAGTCTAAAGATGTTGAGTTCTTTCTAAAAGACGGTGTTAGCGAGTTTAAAAGGGAAAACAACCTGATTAATGTACGCCTGCAATCAGGAAGAAATATTCAGGCTGATATTATTATCCTATCTATTGGAGTACGCCCTGAAACCAAATTAATTAGAGAAGCTGGTATCGAACTAGCTCCCAATGGTGGAATTAAAGTAAACGAATACCTACAAACTTCTGATGAGCATATTTTTGCATTGGGTGATGCAATGGCTTTCCCACATCCTATTACGGGAAAATATACCAATACTTATCTTGCGGGACCTGCCAACAAACAGGCTAGATTATTAGCCAACAACTTGGTATTAGGCAACAAGCAAACCTATAAAGGTGCCATTGCTACTGCTATTGCTAAGGTATTCGACCTTACTGTTGCTTCTACTGGAATGGCTGAAAAGATTTTAAAGAAAGAGAATATCGACTATATCTCTAATATTATTCATGGTGGCGAGCATGCTGGCTATTACCCTGGTGCTTTACCCAATACCATTAAATTGATTTTCTCGCCAACGGATGGAAAGCTTTTTGGTGCACAAATTATTGGATACAATGGCGTGGATAAGCGTATTGATATGATTGCAACCGTCATACAAAAAGGTGGCACCATATACGATCTGCAAGAAATAGAACACGCCTATGCCCCACCATATTCTTCGGCTAAAGACCCAGTGAATCAAGCAGGTTTTTCAGCAGGAAATATTATTGAGGGATTGGTAAAAATTATATTGTGGGACGAATTATACAACTCGCACGCAGCAAATAATTTTATTTTAGATGTAAGAACCCCCGACGAATTTGAATTAGGTGCTATTGAAGGTGCTGTGAATATCGAGCTAGATGCAATTCGTGAGCGTATTGACGAAATTCCAAAGAATAAGAAGATTATTATCTATTGTGGCGTTGGTTTACGTGGCTATTTTGCTGCTCGTATTTTAATGCAGAAAGGATATACTGATGTATATAATCTAAGTGGAGGATATAAGATTTATGAATATGCCACAGGAAAACAAAGCAACGAGGATATTTTCGAATCGAGCTATATCGCTCAAGATGGATATATCTATAGAGGCACCATGAAAAAAGAGGAGAAAAGTGCTGAAGAAGATACCACTATCGCTGTAAAAGCAATTGAAATTGATGCTTGTGGTTTGCAATGCCCTGGTCCTATTATCAAGCTAAAGCAAGAGATGGATAAGCTAGAACCCGGTCAGCGATTAAAGCAGACTGTAACTGATGCAGGCTTTGTCAAAGATGCTGAGGCTTGGTGTAAAATGACAGGAAACAAGCTGATTTCTATTGATTCGAATAAGGGAATATACACTGCGATTATTGAGAAACAGGCAAGTGGCTCTACGCCACAAAAGGCTACTGATAGCAATATTCAGCTTCCTAAAAACAAAACATTGGTTGTATTTTCTGATGATATGGATAGGGCTTTAGCTTCGATGGTAATTGCTAATGGTGCTGCCACAACGGGACATAAGGTTACGCTATTCTTTACTTTCTGGGGATTGAATATCATTAAGAAATCAAACAAACCTAAGGTAGAGAAAGACTTTATGGGCAAAATGTTTGGTAAAATGATGGCTGGAAGTGCTAGCGATTTAAAGTTATCGAAAATGAATATGATGGGGCTAGGCTCTAAGATGATGAAAAAACGTATGCTTTCGAAAAAAGTAGATTCGCTAGAAGATCTAATTCAAACGGCTATGGACAACGGCATTGAGATGATTGCTTGCCAAATGTCGATGGACGTAATGGGAGTTACTGCCGAAGAACTTCTTGATGGCGTGAAAATAGGTGGTGTTGCTACTTATTTGGCTGAAGCCGAAGAATCAAACTTGAATTTGTTTATATAAGACAGATTAATAGTTAGGTATGGGCTGCTAGGTTATTTTAATTAGCAATGAGTAATTAACAATGTGCAATATTGTTAATTACTCATTGCTAATTGTTAACCTTGCTCCACATCTTTCATTGCTAGCTGAATGCGTTTTCGGGCAATATCTACCTCAATCACTTTTACCATAACGTGTTGATGTAGCTGCACGATATCGGTAGGATTAGAAATAAATTGGTTTGCCAATTGCGAGATATGCACCAAACCATCTTGTTTGACACCGATATCAACAAAAGCCCCAAAATTGGTAATGTTGGTTACAATTCCGGGCATTATCATACCCAATTCAAGCTGTTCTATTTTAAATATCCCCTCTTTAAATTGAAATACTTTGATTGCTGTGCGAGGATCACGACCCGGTTTTTCTAACTCTGCCAGAATATCCTGCAAAGTGGGCAATCCCACCGTGTTGCTTACATATCGGTTTAAATCAATAGACTTTTGCAACTGCTTGTTGGTGATTAAATCAGCCACTGAACAGTGATTATCTTTTGCCATTTGCTCTACAATGGCATAGCTTTCGGGGTGAACCGCCGAATTATCTAACGGATTTTTGGCGTTGGGGATACGCAAAAAGCCAGCACATTGCTCAAAAGCCTTCGCTCCCATGCGTTTCACTTTCATTAGCTCTTTTCGTGAGGTGAAAGCACCATTTTCGGCTCTATAATCCACAATGTTTTGTGCCAATTGTGCTCCCAAGCCCGATATATAAGTGAGCAGATGCTTGCTTGCGGTGTTTAAGTTTACACCCACCTTGTTTACACACGATTCGACCACCTGATCGAGACTTTTTTGTAGCATATTCTGATTGACATCGTGTTGATATTGCCCCACTCCTATGGATTTTGGCTCTATTTTAACCAATTCGGCAAGTGGATCCATCAATCTTCGACCGATAGAAACGGCTCCTCTTACGGTTACATCATATTCGGGAAACTCTTCACGTGCCACTTTCGATGCTGAATATATCGACGCTCCGGCTTCGCTTACCACAAACACCTGCACTTTTCTATCGTAGTGTAAATTGGTTACAAACTGCTCGGTTTCTCGACTAGCTGTTCCGTTGCCGATGGCTATTGCCTGAATATCGTAGGTTTCGACCAAATTGGTTAGCTTTTTTGCTGCTATTCGTCTGTCGCTTTTGGGCGGATGCGGATATATCGTATCGTTATGCAACAGATTGCCTTGAGCATCTAGGCAAACCACCTTGCAGCCGGTGCGATATCCGGGGTCGATAGCCAACACACGCTTTTGTCCTAGCGGCGATGCCAACAACAGTTGCTGAAGATTATCGGCAAATACGGTGATTGCCTCTTTATCGGCAGCATCTTTTGCCTGATTGGTAAATTCGGTAGATATGGCTGTGCCCAACAATCGTTTATAGCTATCTTTTATCGCAGTTTTAACCTGTTGCGATACCTCTAAGTTGCCTTTTACAAATATCTGCTGCAATCGCTCTAAAGCTCGTTCTTCATCAGGAGCAATGGTCAATCGCAAAATGCCTTCGCTCTCTCCTCTTCGCATTGCCAAGATTCGGTGTGAGGCACATCGTTTTAATGGTTCGCTGCTATCAAAATAGTCTTTAAACTTGATGCCTTCTTCTTCTTTGCCCTTAATCACTTTTGATGTGATAACGGCTTCGTGTTGAAATATTGCTCGAATGGCATTACGGGCAAATTCGCTTTCATTTATCCATTCGGCAATAATATCACGTGCTCCCTGCAAAGCGGCTTCGGTATCTTCTACTTCATTATTTACATATTTTTCAGCTCGAAGGGTGATATCTCTCTCCTGCTGTTTCATGATGATTTTAGCCAAAGGCTCTAATCCTTTTTCACGTGCTTTTACGGCACGAGTTTTTCGCTTTTGCTTATAGGGCAAATAGATATCTTCTAGCGTGTTGCTATCTTCACAATTTTCTATCTTCTGTTGCAATGCTTCGGTTAGTTTATCTTGCTTATCAATGGCTTCGATAATGGCGGCTTTGCGTTTTTCTAGTTCTATCAGTCGGGTATATTCGTCTTGAATGGCTGCTATTTGCACTTCATCAAGACTGCTGGTCATCTCTTTACGATAACGGGCTATAAAGGGTATGGTGGCTCCTTCGTTTAATAGTTGTAGGGTATTTTCAATCTGTCTGTTTTGCAGATTTAATGTTTTTGCGATGGATTGAATGTGTTTCATCTGATTTGTTTATAAGGGTTGTAGCTGTTGTAATCTGAATCTACCCAAAAGAAATAGGTTTTTAATTGGATAAATCGGGGTTTACAAATGCTATGATTGATGATTATATGATACGATGGCCAATTTACTGTCTGCTTGTGCATGAATGGTTAATGCTGAAAAATCGGCTTGTTCTATTACCAACAGATTATCACTATTGATGGTGTAATGTTTATCGGCAATGGTAACAGATATTTTGCCCGAATGGAGATAAATACAGTATATATCCCATTTTTCGGTGTTGTTGATCTGCTTTATTTCTTCAGCGTTTAATGCGACTCCGTGCAACTGACTGACGTGATTTTTGGTTGTCATCACATTAAAATCAGTGCAAATGCCTTGTGAACTGGTGTTCCAATCGCCCTGAAAGGTATCTACATCAAGGGGTTTTAGTTGTTTGGTGTATCTGTCTTGATGTTTGATAGTGATTTCGCCATCTAAAATCATCAGTTTACGACTCACTTTGGGCAAATTGGTAAAGGTGGATGTATCTACTTCTACTTTTGCTGAACTGATGCGGATATCGAAATTCAAATCGGCATAATTTGCTGTCTGGGGAGATATAAATAGTTGTGTTGTTGTTCCTCCCGACCATTTGCTGGTTTTAAAATCGACAGCGGTGTAATGTTGTATTTTCATAAGTATTTTAAACTATCGTGTGAATAAAATCAGGG
>PDWI01008049.1_pt1 | contig 12533 bp, 8 predicted proteins | sample 1430891 | NCBI WGS metagenome assembly PDWI01 (sample SAMN01162508, study PRJNA174530) | Oral metagenome, whole genome shotgun sequencing project. | biome: Marine environment; feature: Marine mammal; material: Swab sample of the gingival sulcus; isolation source: swab sample of gingival sulcus... | reverse complement strand
ATGTCTTTGCTACAGAAGAAGCTATACCAAATATGATGATACAAACCGCATCGTCAAGGGCAACTATAGGGATAAGTAGGTCAACCGTCTCACCCTTTGCCTTGTATTGCTGAACAACCAGTAGGGTCGCAGCTGGAGCTGTTGCAGTCGCTATACTTCCTAGAACAAGAGCTAAGTAGAAGTCTGTTTTAAAGAAGTAAATTAGACCAAGCCAAACAAAGACAAATGCAGCTACTGCCTGAACTATAGTTATTACGAAAATCTTTGCGCCTAGACTTTTTAGTGTTTTTACTTCCATTGATGAACCAATAGAGAATGCAATAAGCGCAAGAGCCACTTGTGTAATAAGCGAAAGTGAATGGACTCCTTCATAAGGAATTAATCCTGAAACTGAAGGTCCAATAATAACCCCTGCGATTAGAAATGCAGTAACTTCTGGAAATTTAAACCTTTCTAAAAACCTTGAAAATACTAGTGCACTAATTAATAATATAGCAATGTAGTATAAACTCATTTTCTATACCTCCCAATAAAAATAAATTAATTTATGCTCGTTCGAACAGCTTCTGCTATATCTTCTGCTCTTAGACCGTAGAATTCTTTTAAGTAATCTACTGAGCCAACTTGTCCGAACAAATCCTTTACGCCAACCCTCTTTAATTTACAAGGGAATTCTTCTGATAAAACTTCAGCAACTGCACTACCCAAACCATTTATAATGTTGTGGTTTTCGGCAGTAACTATAAGACCTGTCTTTTTAGCTGAATCAACAACAAGGTCTTTATCTATAGGTTTAACAGTAAACATATCTACTACCCTTACGTTAATACCTTCTTTTTCTAATATTTCAGCCGCTTTTAATGACTCTGCAATCATTATTCCATTTGCTATAATTGTAGCATCTGAACCTTCTTTAATAATGTTGCCTTTTCCTATCTCAAACTTAGAACCTTCTTCATAGACTTTCATCGCGTTTTTTCTTAGAAGCCTGAAGTAGAACATTCCTTCGAGTTTTGAACTCTGTTCTAATAAATCCTTTAGCATAGCTGCGTCAGTAGGAACTACAATTGTCATTTCTGGGATATTTCTCATTATTCCTACATCTTCAAAAGGCATGTGAGTTCCGCCATTAAATGCAGCTGTCACTCCTGGGTCAGAGCCGATGATTCTAACGTTTAATTTAGCGTAAGCACATGAAACGAAAATTTGGTCATAGCAACGTCTTGTTGCAAAAGGAGCAAAACTGTGAGCATAAGGAATTTTTCCAGCTGCACTCAGTCCAGCAGCTACGCCAGCCATGTTTGCCTCTGCAATTCCAACGTTGATAGCTCTTTTTGGATAAGCTTCAAAATAGCTAGACATACTTAAAGAACTTGATAAGTCAGCATCCAAAACGACTATATCTTCGTTATCTTTAGATAATTCCATCAAAGTATTACAGTATACTTTTCTCATTTCTAATGCGTCTTTTTCATTTATTTTAGCTAGTTTTACCATTGTATATCACCTCCAAAAGATTCTACTTCTTTTTCGAACTCTTTGATAAGTTCATCTGCCATTTTAAATTCTTCCTCATTGAATCTAAGGTGGTGGTTTGCTTCTTTTTCCATAACAAATGGGTATCCTTCTCCTTTAATTGTATCTAGTATGATACAAGAAGGTTTACCCTTAGTTTTTTTAGCTTTGCAAATAGCTTCGTAAATTGCGTTAATATCGTTTCCTTTAATCCTTACAGAATGGAAATTAAAAGATTCAAATTTTAATCTAAGGTCTTGGTCTCCACTGATATCTTTAGTTCTTCCGTCTAGTTGCTTTTTGTTTTCGTCTACAAAAACTATTAGATTATCTAATTTTTGAGCCCCTGCAAGCATTGCAGCTTCCCAAACTTGACCTTCGTTGCACTCGCCATCTCCAAGGATTAAGTATGTGTAGTTATATAGATTATTTAGTCTGTTAGCGATTGCAATTCCAACAGCAGAGCTTGCACCTTGACCAAGAGAACCTGTTGTCATATCGATGCCTGTAGTTAGGTTCTTGTCGCAGTGAGACGGTAAGTTCGTTCCATTTTTATTTAATGTCATAAGCTCTTCTTTTGGAAAATAGCCTTTTAAAGCAAGAGCTGAATAGATTGCTGGACCAGCATGACCTTTAGAACAAACAAGGTAATCTCTGTCTTTCATTTTTGGGTTTTTTGGGTCGATTTTCATCTCTTTTCCATACAAAACCGCAAGTGCATCTGTGATCGAACCAGAGCCACCTATGTGACCAAAACCTAGATTCCTTATTGATTTTAAGGTTTCTAGTCTAATCACTTTGGCAAAATTTTGAAGTTTTACCAAATCGTTTTCGTTTAACATTAAAATCCTCCTTTTAATTTAATCTGTACAAGAAATATTTTCTATTTCAAATAGTTTATTTATATCTGGATTACAGTGAAAAACATCGTTTATAACTGCATTATAAAGTGAAGAATCGTTTTTCTTTATGTAATCAGATGGGTATATAGCCTCTATTTCAGGGTTTTTCCTCAAAAAAGTAAAACTGTGTTTAGGTAAATCCATTTCGAGAAGCTCCCTGTTGTGAGAAGTAAAAAACAACTGCTCATTTTTTTCTAACGACGAAATCATTATATTGAGCAAGGTTTTTTCTATCTCTGAATGTATAAAAGAAAACTCCTCGTCGCAGTAATAGAACTTACTTAGATGTTTTTTTATATCGCTGAGTGTTTCTGCCAAGTCAAGTCCAGCTAAAGTTCCACTAGAGAGTTTATCCTTATCTATTATCTTTCCATTTTGTATTACGATTTTTCCCTTTGTCTTTTCGATAATAAAGCCCTTGTTTGGTTCTTTTGTTTCTATTATAGATATAACGTCAGTGTCAATCGTTTTTAGTATTGTTTCCAATATCTTTAAATCAAGGTTATCGTAGTTTAGAGGTTTTTTACTATATTTATCTCCACTCAAAGTGAAGTGCCAAGAAAATTTCGGCAAGACGTTAAGTGTGTCAAAATGTTTTCCAAAGTGAATTTCGTCAATCTGTTCTAGACGTTGTATACAGGTTTCGTAAGAATCGTTTTTTCTGATATGAGAAGAGTACATAGATAGTGAAACATCGGGTTCTGTTATTGTTTGACCATTTTCTATACTTTTATTTAAAAATATATCTGCGTGAGCTCTATATAGGGTGTCCTCATCGACTAAAAAATCAATTTCAAAATAAGCTTTTTTCTTGTCGTTTCTGATGTTATCACACAAAGATAAAACATTGCCCTTGTTCAACATTCTGAATATAGCAACTATTGCCTTACCTAGGGTTGTCTTTCCCGAGGTGTTGGCTCCCATAATAATATTTACTTTTTTGTACCTGAAATTCTTCTTTGTGCTTAAATATTCTTCCTCAATAGTCGAATTAACAATCTTTTTAGGATATGAAAAATTGATTTTAAAATCCTCAAAAGCAAAGAAATTGTCAAGTTCTAAGTTCATTATAATCATCTTTGTCCCCTAATTGTTGTATTAGTTCCGAAAATCGGAACAAATATGATTTTATCAGCAATGTTTCATATTGTCAATAATTTATTAACAATAGAATAAAAAAGAAGTAAATGATAAACAATATCATTATATTTTACATTAAATATATATTTTGTAATAATCTATCTCATGAATCCCTTAGATTGAAAAAACTTACAAAATGTGCTAAAATACTTTGTTATGTCGTTTTGTTAGGCACAGATTTTTTAGAGAAAAAGGAAAAATAATGAATAAAAGTGATTATATAAAAATTAGGGGCGCAAGGGCTCATAATTTAAAAAATATAGATGTAGATATTCCTAGAAATAAATTTGTAGTTGTGACAGGTATTTCTGGTTCTGGAAAGTCATCTTTAGCTTTTGACACTTTGTATGCAGAGGGGCAGAGGCGATATGTTGAGAGTTTATCTGCTTATGCAAGGCAGTTTTTGGGACAGATGGACAAACCTGAGGTGGAATCGATAGAGGGGCTGTCTCCTTCAATCTCTATTGATCAAAAGACGACAAACAGGAATCCTCGTTCAACAGTTGGTACAGTTACGGAAATATATGACTATTTTAGACTTCTCTATGCTAGGGCAGGAACAGCCCACTGTCCTATATGTGATAAGGTTATTGAAAAACAATCCATAGATCAAATTGTGGATAAGATTTTGATGCTTGAAGATAGGACGAGGTTGCAAATTCTAGCGCCAGCCGTTAGAGGCGCCAAGGGAACACATAAAAAACTGCTCGAAAAGTTCAAAAAAGAGGGTTTTGTTAGGGTTTTGATAGATGGCGAAATTTTTGAGCTTTCAGAAGATATAGACTTAGAAAAAAATATAAAACACAATATTGATTTGATAGTTGATAGGCTTATTATAAAGGAAGGAATTAGAAATAGGCTTGCTGACTCTGTAGAAATTGCCCTCGATTATGCTGATGGCTTAGTAAAGACTAGCGTTATAGATGGGGAAGAAACTTTATATAGCACTAAATTTTCTTGCGCAGAGCACGGTAGTGCGATAAGTGAGATGGAACCGAGGATGTTTTCTTTTAACGCTCCTTATGGAGCTTGCCCAGAATGCAAGGGGCTAGGCGAGAAACTTAGGGCGGATGTAAATTTGATTGTACCAGATGACACGCTTTCTTATAGAGAGGGAGCTATAGCTTCGTATTCAGCTTCGATGGATGGGACATATTATTCGGCGCTAATAGAATCGCTTCTCGAAGATTACGATGTCTCAGTTAACACTCCTTTTAAAGATTATCCGGATGAACTAAAAGAAGAGATTTTATATGGAACGGGAAATAAAAAACTTGATTTTGCCTATAAAAGCCGTTTTGGAAATAGAAAAAGAAGGTATAGAAAATCGTTTGAAGGTATAGTAAATAATCTCGAACGTAGGAGAATGGAAACGAACTCTGATTTTATGAGGTCCCATTTAGAAAAATTTATGACCGTTACTCCTTGTAAGTCTTGTAATGGAGATAGACTAAAAGCAGAAGTACTAGCGGTAAAAGTAGGCGGAATAAATATAATAGAACTAACAAAATTATCTGTAAAAGATTGTGCAAAGTTTATAAAAACCATTGATTTTGATGAAAGTAAGAAAAAAATTTCAGAGCAGATTTTAAAAGAAATAGAGTCGAGATTGAGGTTCTTGAATGATGTAGGCCTTGGCTATCTGACCTTGTCACGTTCGGCAGGCTCTCTTTCGGGGGGAGAATCTCAGAGGATTAGGCTTGCGACACAGATAGGTAGCGCCTTGTGTGGTGTTTTGTATATATTGGATGAGCCATCTATTGGTCTACACCAAAAGGACAACGACAAGCTCCTAAAAACCTTGAGGGAACTCTGCGATATAGGAAATTCTCTCATAGTCGTTGAACACGACGAGGATACCATTAGATTTTGTGACCATATTATAGATATGGGGCCAATGGCTGGAGAACATGGGGGTAAGATAGTTGCAGAAGGAAGTCTAAAAGAAATTGTAAAATGTGAGGATTCTATAACGGCTCAGTACTTGTCAGGGACAAAAAAAATCGCCATTCCAAGTGAGAGAAGAAAGGCAGAAAATGGTTATATTTCAATTAAAGGGGCGAGGGCAAATAATCTAAAAAACGTAGATGTTGATTTTCCTCTAGGTCTGTTCACAGTTGTGACGGGAGTTTCTGGCTCTGGTAAGTCTTCTTTGGTAAATGAGGTGTTGTATAAGTCGCTTACGAGAGAAATTAAAAAATACAAAAGCCAGAAAGCGGGACTTCACGATGCAATATTGGGTGCGGAAAAAATAGATAAGATAATAGAAATAGATCAATCTCCTATAGGTAGAACCCCTAGGTCAAATCCGGCTACATATACAAAGGTTTTTGATAAAATTAGAGACCTCTTTGCTAGCGTGCCTGCATCAAAACAAAGGGGATATAAAAAGGGAAGGTTTAGTTTTAATGTAAAAGGTGGAAGGTGTGAATCGTGTAGTGGCGATGGTCTACTAAAGGTAGAAATGCATTTCTTGCCAGATGTCTACGTTCCATGTGAGGTTTGCAAGGCTAAACGCTACAACAAGGAGACTTTGGAAGTCAAATACAAGGGTAAAAACATAGCTGAAGTATTGGATATGACAGTCGAAGAGGCTTATGAGTTTTTTGAGGCTGTGCCGACCATTAAAACTAAGATGCAAACCTTTATGGATGTAGGTCTATCTTATATCAAACTTGGGCAGCCATCTACTGAATTGTCAGGTGGAGAGGCTCAGAGGATAAAACTTGCTAGTGAATTATCAAAGAGAAGTACGGGAAAAACCTTATATATTCTCGATGAACCGACAACAGGGCTTCATACAGCAGATGTCCATAAACTGATAGATGTTTTGGATAGGTTAACTGGACAGGGGAATACGGTTATCGTTATAGAGCATAACTTAGATTTGATAAAGTGTGCTGACCATATAATTGATCTTGGTCCAGATGGTGGCGATGGAGGCGGAGAGCTTATTGCTACAGGAAGCCCAGAGGAACTGGTGAATAACTATATTGACAAGTCATATACGGCTCAATTTTTAGAAAAATATCTGTAATATAATTATACCATCAATAAAAACAAAAAAGCTAGATGATTAAACTCACCTAGCTTTTTTAACTTATCTCATCAATGCTATTGTTATATTACATTCCGAATCCACCCTGTAAGAACTCTGTGAATGACATTGAGTTGTCATCTGTAAGCTCTATAGTAGTGATATCTTCTTTTTTAACAGCGTTGATTTTATCCATCTTACTATTCATATTAATAGTAAGAGGAATATCCATTTGTAACATTTCAACTACAGCAGTACCATCAATATTAAAGTCAGAATAAGTAACGTAACCGTTCTCATCAACACCCATTGTGATACTTAAGTCTTTGATGTTTATTACAGCATCAAGTTGTTCTTTCATCATTGGCTTCATAGTTTCGTATTGCTCTAAAGCGTCTTTTTGTGCCTTTGTAAAATCTTCTTTTGTAGGGTATTGCTCTTTAAAGCTTACTTCTGCAGCCATTGGATCTATTTGACCTGACATAGCGCTTGAAATAGACTCAAATTCTTCGCTAGCTAACAAGTCGTAAAGAGTCTCGCTTTCTAGTAAGTTTTTGATTATTTTGTCAAATAAGTCCATTATTTCATCGTTGCTCTTGTAGCTATAAGAGATCATGTGAACTTCTTTTTTGCCATCAGAGAATTCGATTTCTTTGTTTTCTCTGCTTGTAGGCTCAATGCCTTTGAAAGCTTCTGCATATAAGTTTTGAACAAGCTTAATCATTTTTTTGTTTTCTTCAGAACTCATATTGAAAGAAGGTGTTACAGCTAAAGTCTGTCCTTGAGCTTCAGCTAATTCAGCAGCTTCTTCTGTGTCTATAACGATTATCTTAGGTAGTAATGGAGATTGAATCGCCATTTTTGTATCCGATAAGACATATAAGTTAGCTGATTGAGCAGGCATAGAACCGTCAGCAGCCTCTAGTGTCATAGTAGCACTAATTAAGTTTTCTTTAAGTAAAGAATTTTGGTTGATTGTAATTTTTGTTCCCTTTAAATATGGAGCTATCATAGCTACTTGAGGGTCTGCCATCATTTCTTGTGGTAGGTCAACTTTTGCATTAATTTCAACTACAGCATGGTTTGATTCCATTTCAGTTTGCTTTTGCATAGCTTCTGTAAGAATGTCGCCAACTGGTTTTTTTGAAATTTCGTCTAGTTTACTGTTGCCGCCACAAGCAGCTAATAATGATATTGATAGTACAAATACCAATAACATAGAAATACTTCTTTTTTTCATGTTTCCTCCTTTAGTAAGCCTTATACTATAGTAGGCTTAAACTACATCACAAAATATAATATCATTATACTTATATTTTGACAATCTTTTTATATGCTAAGTAAAGAAATTGACACATATACTGTTAAGTCTTTGCTTAACTATCCTAATTAGAAATGAAAATTTTTATTAACAAATGACGAAAATCAGAATTATTATTGACTTTTAAAAAATATTAAGTATAATGATAGTGTTAGTTAGTTTTGGGACTAGCTAAGTCCAATTACAAGATTAGTATATTGTCTAAAATTGAAAGGAGACACTAAAATGAAAATAGGTATCATTTATTGGAGCGGAACTGGTAATACAGAAGCTATGGCTAAAGCAATCGCAGAAGGCGTTCAATCAGCAGGCGCAGGTTGCGAAGTTATAAATATTTCTGACGGAACACCTGATATTAGCGAGTTTGATAAGTGCATGCTAGGTTGCCCAGCAATGGGAGCTGAAGAACTAGAAGAAGCTGAATTCGCACCTTTCTGGGAAGATATCAAAGGTAGCCTTTCAGGTAAAGATGTTGCTCTATTTGGTTCATATGAGTGGGCTGATGGAGAGTGGATGGACACTTGGAAAGCTGACGCAGAAGAAGCTGGAGCTAAGCCTGTAACTCTAATCGCTTACGATAATCCAGATGACGAAGCTATACAACAATGTAAAGATTTCGGAGCTGCTTTTGCTAAGTAGTTAATAATATTATATTAATATAATGAAGGGTTTATGTTAAACATAAGCCCTTTTTTAGTGTGTAAAGATTAAAATTAATAAAAAAAATTCAAATATGATAAAAAGTTTGAAAAAATACTAAATACGTTATAATATATATGTAGTTTTTATACTCAAAGTGAAATAATATGAGAGAATGGAGGAATCATGAATACTATAAGTGATATAGGTATTTATTCAGAAGTTGGAAAACTCAAAAGGGTTCTCGTACACAAACCTGGTGAAGAAATAGAAAACATAACGCCTGAATTGATGCAGAGACTACTTTTTGACGACCTACCATACTTGAAAGTAGCTAGGGAAGAACACGACGAGTTTGTAAATATTCTTAAGTCAAATGATACGGAAGTCGTTTACCTTATAGATGCAATGGCAGAAGTTCTAGAGGACAATGATGTAAAAGAAGTATTTTTGAATAGGTATTTGTATGAAGCGAGAATTGAAGGTGACGGAACTAGGCAGGCAGTAAAAGAATATCTTGAGAATATTCCAAATCTGAAAGATTTAGTCAGCAAGTTGATTTCGGGCATTTACAAAAAGGAAATTAACTTGGAAAAAATCTTGTCTTTTGCAGATATAGTTAATGACCCTTATCCATTCGTTATTGATCCGATGCCGAACTTGTATTTTACAAGAGACCCTGCTGCGGTTATAGGAAGTGGGGCAAGTGTTCATAGGATGAGAACTGTAACTAGACGAAGAGAAACTATTTTTACAGAGTATTTATTTAAGTACCATCCTCTTTTCCATTCAAAACTCGATCACACATATTACGATAGAAAGCAAAAAGGAGCTTTAGAAGGTGGCGATATACTCGTTTTATCTGAAAAAGTAATAGCTGTTGGAATCTCTGAACGAACAGATATGCTTGCAATAGAAAAACTAGCTCAAAATATAATTTCTACAGATGAGTCTTTTAAAACTATTTTGGCATTTAATATTCCTGATAAAAGAGCGTTTATGCACTTAGATACAGTATTTACAATGATAGATCGCGATACGTTTACGATACATCCGGAAATAGAAAATGTATTAAAAGTATATTCACTAAACAAAAAAGATGGTAAAATAAAATACAAAGAAGAATTAGGTACTTTAAGCTCAATTCTTTCTGAAAAACTAGAACAAAGTCAGATAAAATTGATAAGGTGTGGAGATGGAGACCCTGTTACTGCTGCTAGGGAGCAGTGGAACGACGGGTCTAACACCTTGGCAATTGCACCTGGAGAGGTAGTTGTCTACGATAGAAACAGCGTTACGAATAGGATACTAGAAGAGGCGGGAATTAAACTACATAGGATGCCTTCAAGCGAGTTGTCTAGAGGTAGGGGTGGTCCTAGATGTATGTCTATGCCTTTGCTGCGCTCTTAAGCGCTCGACGCAGACTGTTCGTTGTCATTTCGACCGAACGAAGTGAGTGGAGAAATCTTGAAAAAAGGAGAAAAAATTATGAGCATTAACCTAAGAAACAGAAACTTAATTACATTAAAAGACTTTACAAGACAAGAAATTGAATATCTATTAAACCTAGCGGGAGATTTAAAAGCAAAAAAGAGAGCGGGAATTAGAGGAAACTTACTAGAAGGCAAAAACATAGTTTTGCTATTTGAAAAAACTTCTACAAGAACTCGTTGCGCTTTTGAAGTTGCTGGATTTGACGAGGGAGCAAACGTAACCTTCCTTACAAATAGCCAGATGGGTAAAAAAGAATCTATAGAAGATACAGCTAAAGTTTTGGGAAGATATTATGATGGTATCGAATTTAGAGGGTTTAAGCAAGAGACAGTTGAGGAGCTTGCTAAGCATGCGGGAGTTCCAGTTTGGAACGGTCTTACTGACCTGTATCATCCAACACAAATTTTGGCTGACTTCTTAACTATAAAAGAACATGTGAACAAGCCACTAAAAGAAGTTAAGTTCGTTTATGTTGGCGATGCTCGTAATAATATGGGTAATTCACTTATGATAGGTGCTGCAAAAATGGGTATGGATTTTGTCGCTCTAGCTCCAAAAGAACTTTTTCCAGAGGAAGCCTTGGTAAATGAAATGAAAGAGGTTTGTAAGGAATCTGGCGGAACGATTACTTTGACAGAGAACGCTGACGATATCAAGGGCGCTGATGTTATTTATACTGACGTTTGGGTATCTATGGGCGAAGAAGATATGTTTGAAGAGAGAATCAAACAACTTAAGCCATATCAAGTTAATATGGATCTTATCAAAAAAGCAGAAAACGACGACGTTAAATTCCTTCATTGCCTACCTTCTTTCCACGATGATAAGACAGTTGTAGGTAAAGAAATACTAGAAAAATACGGCATCTGTGAAATGGAAGTAACGGATGAAGTATTTAGAAGCAAGCATTCAGTTGTGTTTGACGAAGCAGAAAACAGAATGCACACAATCAAGGCGGTAATGGTAGCGAGTATAGGTAATCTTTAGTGATAAATAAAAAACTTTATAAATTCTGTGGAAACACAAAGAGATTCATTTTTTATGCAGTAGGCGTCGAAAGTCTAAGGTTAGTTGCCGGAATTTCTTTCGCCTACATTTTTGCGTATCTAGTTTCAAATCTAGTATCTGGGGTATGCTGCATTAGGCAGTTTTTCCCCTATATACTAGGGGCTCTTGCGATAGGGCTATTAAAAATCTTTTTTATAAAACAATCTTACAAATATAACTTTAGAGTTGTAAAAGAAGTAAAACATAGTTTGAGGGATTCAATATATAGCAAGGTTCTATCTATGGGTATGGAATATCAAGATGTTCTAAGTACTCAGGAGTTGAACCATCTTAGTGTTGAGGGAGTTGAGCAATTGGAGAATTATTACGGTTCTTACCTCTCTCAATTTTATTATGCTATTATTTCATCAGTAGTTTTGTTTGCAGCGATAGTCTATTTTAATTTCAAAATCGCTCTCATTTTAATGCTAGCTTCATTAGCAATTCCACTAATTTTGCAAGGAATAATGAAGATAGTTCGCAATGTGCAAAAGAAATACTGGAAAAAATACGCTACAGTGGGCGATATGTTCCTGGACAGCATAAGTGGGATAACTAGTCTTAAGATATTTGAAGCTGATGGACAGAGAGCTGAGCTTATGGATGAGTCGGCTGAATCATTTAGAAAACAAACGATGAAAGTTCTAGCTATGCAGCTAAATTCTATTATGCTTATAGATTGGATAGTTTACGGAACGACGGGTATTGTTTTAGTTATGGCTTCAAAACTATATATAGATAAAAGCCTTACTTTGTTTTCCTTTATAGCTATACTTATGCTTTCAGCAGAGTTTTTTGTTCCTATGAAGATGTTAACATCAAAATTTCATGTTGCGATGACTGGCGTTGCAGCTGGAGAAAGCATACTGGAGTTTTTGGAGACAGAAGGGAAAAAAGAGCATGGAGATAGTTCTTTTAACAAGAACTCAGATATAGTGTTAAAGGATTTTTCTTTTAAATACCCAGATGGTAATGAAATTCTTAATAATATAAACCTCGAGTTTAAGTCAGGGAAGTTTACTGCACTTGTTGGAGCTTCAGGTTCTGGAAAATCAACTATTGCAAGTATCATAAGTCACCAAATTCACTCTGAAGAAAAAGTATTTTATGGTGGAATACCATCGGATGAAATAAAAGAAGGCGAGATATACGAAAATGTAATTAGAGTGCCGCACGATTCCCACGTTTTCTACGATACAGTTAGAGAAAATGTTTTGATGGGCAAGAAGGGCATCCCTGATGAAAAGATAATCGAGGTTCTAAAAAAACTCAAAATATGGGATTTCCTAGAGCAAAAAGATGGCTTAGACACAGTTCTACTATCAAAGGGAAAGAATGTATCTGGAGGACAAAAACAGCGTATAGCAATCGCTAGATGTTTGATACACGACTTTGATGTCTATATTTTCGATGAAGCCACTTCAAATGTAGACGTCGA
>PDWI01008048.1_pt1 | contig 12533 bp, 13 predicted proteins | sample 1430891 | NCBI WGS metagenome assembly PDWI01 (sample SAMN01162508, study PRJNA174530) | Oral metagenome, whole genome shotgun sequencing project. | biome: Marine environment; feature: Marine mammal; material: Swab sample of the gingival sulcus; isolation source: swab sample of gingival sulcus... | reverse complement strand
CTCTGGTTATTTGCACAAAATCACTTTACAGAACCTTGAATAATCAGCCCCCTGCCAGCCTTTCTTTGCAGCAGCTTGAAATTTGTCCTGAAATATCAAGCTGCAACATGGATATAAACAAAATACAGGCTTGTCCACGGCTCGTTCCAAAAAAATCAACGGGCCTTCTCCAATGCTCTGGCTACGGCAATCTTGATTCCCGATGAAGCAAAGGAAGCCTTGGCGATAGAATCAACCCTGGTAGATTGGGCCTCAACAATGGCGGCAGGAACTGTTTTCTGTACCCTGATATTACGCTTTCCCTGCTTTCCCTTGGCGGTTTGCTTAAAGCTCAACAGCTTTATATCGCTGATTCTGCCGTCTTCGATGGTAACCTCTACCACAATCTCCCCAGGATGATCGGGCGGCATGTTATATCCCTTGGCACGTCCTTTATACTTACCATCATGATAGGCTACTGTCGCCTCCTGAAGAGCCTGGGCAACCGCCAGTTCGATTCCCACAGAAGACATGGATGCCTTGGCAACCGAGTCAACCGCAAGAGACTGCTTCCTGAGAATTGCAACCGGAATCTGCTCTTTTGCCCTGGCATTGTGCTTTCCCTGCATTCCCTTGTTATGCTGTTCAAACTGGATCAGCTTGATATCGGTGATTGAGTCTTCATCCACAGTTACTTCAACCTCAATATTGCCGGGATGTTTTTTACCGCTTAAACCCGGATCAGAACCCTTATAGGTGCCTGGCCTGTATTTGGCCGCAAGCCCGTTTCCGGCAGCCAGGCCAAGGAGCAGCAGTACCAATACCGCAGTCAAGATATTCCTCATCTAGTCCTCCACTATAATTGATTATCAGGCAGCCATTCTTTTTTGGTCGGAAAGAAAAAAGAACAATTAATTTGCACTCATAACAAAATATGAAACAATAAATACAATTTCACTTTTTACAGAATCAATTTAGCCTGATGTGTCCCCTCGTAGTTATAATATTTGATCCATTTATCCAAGTCTTTTTGTCATTCATCCATGGAATAATAAAGTTTTTTTTCTGAACTTGACTTGGAAAGTAGCCCGCTAACCCTTGATTTTGCAATCAATGTGTACGATTTGGTCTGAACTTACTCACAAATTGGTATTATCCTAATGGCCTTACCGCCTGCTTTCGATAATCCCCTTCATTTGATTATACATAGCCAATCCAAGGCCGATGCCGTCCCCTTGAGCAGTTTGGCGGGCCAGCTCCATATCCATCATTTCCTGAAACATTTCGGTGGACATGCTTTTGGAGAATAATCCGGTTTCGGGGATGGTTTTACGCATGGCCTTAAACATTTCATTGATATAAATGGCCTCAAATTCACGGGTTGATTCCCTGAGAGAATGCAATTGCCGCTCTTTCCCTGCGGCCTTATCCAGTGCCTGAGACGGCGGGATTCGTATGGCTGGCGGGCGTATTGAAAAATTCATAGTATCACCAGTTCTCCCTGCATGGCACCGGCGGCCTTGATGGCCTGAAAAATGGCGATTAAATCCCGCGGCGTAGCACCGATGGCATTGAGGGCATTGGCTATATCGCCGATGCTGACATTTTTGGGCATATTGAGCAGGGTTAGCTGCCCTTCCTCTTCGGACATGGTTATTTCGGTATTGGAGGTAACCGTTGTGGCTCCCTGAGTGAAAGGGTTGGGCTGACTGGTCTGAACATTTTCTTCAATGATCAGGTTCAGGTTGCCGTGGGAAACCGCCACCGTGGACAGTTTAACATCCTTGCCCATGACAATGGTGCCGGTTCTCTCATTGACCACCACCTTGGCGGTTGAATCGGCCTCCACATTCATCCCTTCTATACGGGCGACAAAATTTACCACATCGTTTTTATATCTTTTCGGAACCTTGACCATCACCGTTCCCGAATCGGCCGGATAAGCCGTGTTGGAGCCGAAAACGCCGTTAATGGTACGGCACATATTGGCGGCGGTGGTAAAGTCGGCATTGTCAAGCTGATAGGTCAGGGTGCCGTCCGCCCCCAGTTCGACCGGCACCGAGTTCTCCACAATGGCCCCGTTGGCAATGCGTCCCACGGTCGGATGATTTTTCTGGGCCTTGGCCGCCTTGCCGCCAAAGGAAAAGGCACCAATGGCCAGCGGGCCTTGTGCCACGGCATAGACCTTATTGTCAGGGGCCTTCAGGGGGGTCATCAGCAGGGTGCCGCCGGCCAGACTGGAGGCATCGCCGATGGATGAGACCTGCACATCAATCCTGGAGCCGGAGCGGGCAAAGGGCGGCAGTTCGGCAGTAACCATAACCGCGGCCACGTTTTTGATCTTGATCTGGTCAATCTCGCGGGGATCAACGGTGATACCGTTTCTGACCATCATATTATAGACGGCCTGCAGGGTAAAGGCGGATTTCTTCATATTATCCCCTGTGCCGTTTAAGCCGGTAACCAGGCCGTATCCAATCAGCTGGTTATTACGAACCCCGCTTAGTCCGGCCAGATCCTTAATCCTTGCTCCCAGGGTTTGAGCTGCCGGAACCAGCAGAAAAAAGGCCAGTAAAATTATTCTCAGATTCTTCATTGCAGCCCTCACGCCTAAAACGGCCAGATATTATCAACAATACGGGTGATCCAGCCGGGGTGTTGCTTATCGGAAACGGCCCCCTTGCCGGTATAGGAAATACGGGCATTCAGCACCTTGTTGGAATCGATGGTGTTGGCGGCAGTAATATCTGCCGGGCGGACAATGCCGGTTAGATAGATGACCTGTACCTCGTTATTGACCATCACTTCCTTGCCGCCCCGTATCTTTAAGTTGCCGTTTGGACAAACCCCGGTTACCTGGGTGGTCAGCGAGGCGGACATCTTGCCGCTTCGTACCGTATTGCCGGAACCCTTATATGAATTATCAAACTTGGCCCCCAGTAAATTACCCAGTTCAACACCGCTATCCACCACATAAGGGTTTTTCTCAAGCCCGAAAAAATTGGGGATTCCGGCATTGACATTAGTGGATCGGTTGGAGGAAGTAGAGGCGGACTTTGAGGCCGATGAGGATTCGGCAATGGTAACTGTAACAATGTCGCCAACTCCTCTGGCCTTATGGTCGGCAAACATCGAGGAATTACTTTTAGACCAAAGCGAACCCGGCTGCTTGCCGTTTTCGTCTGCGGCACTGGTTTCATCCAGCGGATCAGGGATTTTTATGATCACCTCCTGCCGATCTCTGGCACATCCTGCCAGTATCACACATAGCAAAATAAGGGAAAAATATCTGTTCATATCCGCACCTCGGCCAGTCCCGGCCCGGCCACCACGCAGTGGATGATTTTATTGGAAGTTGTATTACGAACCCGAATTACCTCGTTTAGTTTGCCATCGGTTTTGGCGATACCGCTGGCAGTGATATGCAGGCCGCCGGAATTGAGAATTATCTTGACCAGATCCCCCTTTTTGATCACCGGCGGCGAGTCAATATCGGTTAGTTCTATCGGCTGATTGGCCTGGATATTGACTTTCAGCACCTTGCCGACTAGCTGTTTTTTTTCAAAACAGGGGGCATGCAGATTGGCAATGTTTTTCACTGCCATATCAATTTGTTCACTGTTGACGGCAGTTCCCCGGCTCATGGGCATCAGGGCCACGGCCACTCTGGAAAGTGCTTTAAGTTCTCCTCTTATCATTATGTTCTTTTTTACTTTTCCATCAATTCTTAGCATGATATTCATGCCGGTAGAACCGATAATACCGGGGTTGGATGGAGTTACCGTCCAGGTAAGCTCACCCTTGGGCAGATAGAAGGGCAGGGGCAAGTTTTTGGGCTTAAAGTTAATTCTGGCTTTTGGCAGTTTCTCCTTGTTTTCAGCAAGAAATTCCTCGATTATTTGCTCAATTTTTTGGGGATTGACAAGAATGCCGTCCCGATATATTTGGGTGGTTTCAGCACCCTCCCAGCTTAAATCAGGAGGCAGGGCAAGTCTTGAGGCCAGATAGTTTTTGATTTCTGCCGCACTTACCGAAATGTTTTGTCCGGGGCTGCCGGCTCTAGCCACAATCCGGCTGCCCAAGGCCCGGGTAAACTCATTATTCCGGTCAAAGTCTGCCAGCTGCTCAAGACGCACCTCTTCATCGGCAACTACTGCCCTGGAATGAAAACTTACGGTTACGCCATGAGCATTTGCAACTAAGTAAAAAACAAGTAAAAACAAGCAAATAAATATATGAAATTTATTCTTCATCATTATTTTAGGGCGTTGGTAATCTGCATCATTTCATCCGAGGTCTGGATGGTTTTTGAGTTAATTTCATAGGCCCTCTGGGTGGTGATCATATTAGCCATTTCCTGAACTATATTAACATTTGAGCCTTCCAGATACTTCTGCATCAGCACCCCGTAGCCCTCTTCACCCGGCGTACCAATCATTGGGGCCCCCGATGAATTGGTCTCCAGATAGATATTATCTCCGGCTGCGTAAAGCCCTGAATTATTGGTAAATCTCACCAGTTCCAGATTGCCGACTTCGGTGCTGTCGGTCTCTCCCTCAAGGATGGCACTGACCACGCCGGTATCACTAATGCCGATATCGGTTGCCCCCTGGGGGATGGTGATGGCAGGCAGCACCGGATAACCGTTTGAATTAACCAGGTTTCCTTCGCTGTCCAGCTTAAAGGCTCCCGATCTGGTATAGCCGGAAGTGCCGTTCGGCAGTTCAATCTCAAAAAAACCGTCTCCCTCAATGGCAACGTCCAGGTTATTTTCGGTCTGATAAATCTCTCCTTGAGAAAACACCTTGGTTACTGCCGCCGGACGAACGCCCATGCCGACCATGATGCCGGTCGGGCTTTGGGTCTCTGCCGAGGTCTGGCTGCCGGGAACCTTGATGGTTTCATAGAGCAAATCCTGAAAATCGGTGGTGCTTTTCTTAAAACCGGTGGTATTTACGTTAGCCAGATTATGGGCAATGACATCCATGCCGAGCTGCTGGCCGTTCATGCCGGTGGTGCCGGTATATAGGGATCTAATCATAATATTTCCTTTTTTTATCCGATGGTGCCAAGCTCGTTTTCATGTTCGGCAATATCGGCATAACTGTTTATCACCTTATGATAGGTTTCAAAGGTGCGGTAGGAATTGATCATGCCGGTCATTTCCTCAACCATATTGACATTGGAGGATTCAATACTGCCGGAAATAACCACTGGCTCCTCGATTGGCACCTCCTGTCCTTCCGGTTTCAGGGAGTAGGTGGTATCTTCCTCTTTTTGCAGCAGGCCGGAATCGTCAATATCTACCACGCCGATTCTGCCGGCTATCGAGGTGGTGCCGTCTGGAGCGGTAATGGCAATATCGCCGTTTTTGCTGATGGCAAGTCTGCCGTTTTTTGCTCCCGATACCAAAATTTGATTGCCGCCGTTACCTAGTACCTGTAAACCGTTTCTGGTGCGTAAAACGCCTTCGGCATCAATCACAAAATCTCCCCGTCTGGTATAACGCAGGCCGCCGGGGGCCATTACCTTAAAAAAGCCGGGGCCGTGAATGGCTAAATCAAGCGGATTGCCGGTCTCCTTGATTGCCCCTTGGGAAAAATCGGTGCGGTTCTGACTAACCCTGGTGTAATTGATACCCTCGGCCTCGTTAATCTGCTTTTGGCCGCGTAAAATAGCCTCAAAGCTGACCTGCGATCTCTTGTAGCCGCTGGTGCTGACATTAGCCAGATTCTGGGCAATATTGTCAACTGCCTGCTCCCGCGATATTGCTCCGGCAAGGGCACTGTATTTTCCTGAAACCATGATGCTACCTAAAAATTTATTGTTTGCCTTTATTATCGGTTTTACCGCTGCATCCCTTTAACACCAAAACATATTTAACCCCCCTGATCGGCTGCCAGTCTTGATAAGGCCATTAGCTGCCGGGCCTCATGGGTTGAGACCGAAAGCGCCTCGGCAATTTCTTCCTTGCCCGCCCCGCTTTTGGAAAGGGCGGCGATATGACGATACCTGTCCATCGGCAGCTCTTTCCGGTCTTGCCCCAGTCTGCTTTGCTGCAATTTTGTAGAGATTTGGGCATCCTTTAGGCTTTCCTGAAAGGTTTTAGTCTGTTCTGCCTGTAATTTCAGGCGGGCATATTTTTCTTCAAGCAGAAAATAATCCCTTCTTAGCTCTTCGGTTTTGGCAGTCAGCAGGGCAAGTCTTTTTTTTTGCAGAAAGATATAGACGGACAAAACCAAAACCAGCGGCAGGGCGGTGATGGCGGCTATTTGCAAGAAGAGGCTGCTGGTCATTTTATCTCCTATAATCTGGCTGCAACCCTTGATTTCAGTTTAATCAGGGCCTTGCTATGAAGCTGGGAAACCCGCCCCTCAGAAAGCTCCATCACCTCGGAGATTTCTTTCTGGTTCAGCTCCTCATAATAATAGAGCGAGACCACCAGCCGCTCCTTTTCGGACAGGGTAGCCAGCACTTCGGCAATCATTTGGGCAAGCTGGGATTTTTCCAGCCGATCGCTGGGAGAGGTGTCATCCCGCTCGTCAATCAGGGCCTCAAGGAAGGAACGCCCCTGATCAGATTGATCCAGGGTCTCGTTAAGGCTGACGCAGCCAAGATGGCTGACCTGACCGAGCGTGCGTTGATATTCAGCCAACGGCATATCAAGTTCTTTCGCAATTTCAAGCTCTTCAGGGTCTCTTCCTAATCTGGTTTCAAGCTCTGATATGGCCCGGCTGATGCGGTTATGCTTATCCCTTAACGAGCGGGAAAACCAGTCCAGCTTCCTCATCTCGTCCAGAATTGCCCCTCTGATCCGGTGTTCGGCAAAGGTCTTGAACAAGATATTCTTGGCCGGATCAAATTTATTGGCGGCATCCAGCAGCCCGACCATCCCGGCACTCTGTATATCATCCCTATTCATAAAGGCTGGAACCTGAGTTACCATCCTGCCCGCCAGAATATCCACCAGATAGAGATGATCCTTGATTAGCTGCGATTTATCGTCATTAAAATTATTGGTTTGATAGAGCATGGCTATCCTCTGGCACCTGAACCTAGTAATCTTTTCCAGAAGAACTGAAGGCTGCCCTTGGGCCTGCATTGATGCTGTTCACTGCAGATTCTGGCAGCCAGCTGATAAAACGAATCGGCAATTTTTGAATCCGGGTGCAGATCGCAGATAACCCTTTGCCTTTTGACGGCCTCAACCATCAATTTGTCTTCCGGCACTGAACCAAGAAAATCTATTGATATATCTAAATATCTGTTGGACACCATAGTCAGTTTTCGGAAAACATCCAGGGCGTCATCTTCGTTTTGAATTTGATTGACCACCAGGTTAAAATGTTTTTCGTGGTATTTGGTCGATAAAAGTTTCATCAGGGCATAGGCATCGGTGATGGCGGTCGGCTCGGTGGTGGTAACCAGCAGGATGTCCTGGGCGGCGGTGGTGAAATAGGTTACATTTTCAGAAATTCCGGCCTCGGTGTCGAGCAGCACATAATCAAAATCATTATGCATGGCATCAAGGCCGTCCAGTAGCCGCATTTTATCTTCACCGTCCAATCTGATAAAATTCTGAATGCCGGAGCCTGCCGGCAAAATTTTTATGCCGCGGGGGCCTTCCACCAAAATATTTTCCAGTCTCTGCTCGCCCGAAAAAAAATGATTGAGATTAAAGGACGGCATCAGCCCGAAAACCACATCAATATTGGCAAGGCCCAGATCGGCATCGAGGATTAAAACCCTTTTCCCCTGACGGGCAAGGGAGACGGCCAGATTCGCCACAACTGCGGTCTTGCCGACCCCCCCCTTGCCGCTGGTAACAGCAATTACCCTGGTAACCTGCGGCGTTTTCTCCTGCATTTCCTGCATCTGCTCCCGGGCAAGGCTGCGCAGGGTGCCTGCCTGATCGGCGGTATTTGTTTTTTTAGCCATATACAACCTCCTGATTACTGGACATGATCAGTCCGGCCACCAGCTGCGGATCGGGAATAATTATATCCTCCGGCACCCTCTGACCATTGGTAATAATGGAAATGGGGCCGGGATTTTGAATCTGCAGGTTCAGCAGCACGCCAAGATTTTGACATTCATCAATCTTGGTGATCACCATCTGGTCAATGCCCAGTCTTTCAAACTTATGAGTAGCAGTAGCCAGCTCGCTTTCACGGGTGGCGGCAGAAAGAACCAGATGTTTTTTGATTTCAAATTCCGGCAACAGAAAAGAGCCAAGTTCATCAATGCTTAGTTCATCCCTTGGGCTTCTGCCGGCGGTATCAATTAAAATCAATTCCTTATCCTGATGTTTTGCCAATGCCCTGGCAAGATCGTCAGGAGTAATCACCACCTCCACCGGCAGGTTCATAATCTCACCATAAACCCTTAGCTGTTCTACGGCGGCGATCCGGTAGGTGTCGATGGTGATAAGAGCAATGGAATTTGAATGTTCACCCAGATATTTGGCCGCCAGTTTAGCAATGGTGGTGGTCTTGCCCACTCCGGTCGGGCCGATCAGGGCGATTTTATGCTGCCTTGATTCAGGAGCCAAAAAATCGCCATGGGTCTTGAGCAGCGGAGTAATTATCTCTTTGATTTGGCTGACCAGCTGATCATGATCTTCTGGAAGACTACCGCCCGCTGATTCCCTGATAAAACCGGCAATGGTGGTGGAGGTTTCAAGATTTACTCCCCGATCCAGCAGGATTTCCATCACCGGATCATCCACGGCCTTTTCCGGCAGAAAATTTTCCCGCACGCCTTGCAGAATTTGCCGGATTTGCCTGCTTTCGCTATGAGGCATATTGGGCAGTCCGGCCTTGCCGATTTGCGAGATTTCACGGCCAAGGTTTTTGACCAGAGATTTTAGCTCGCGAAGTTCTTCCTGCAAATCATGGTCAGGCTGCACCGGCTTTTCAGCGGGCTCTATCAAATTTTCTGCTGCTTCCAGAGGTTCGGGCTGAGAACAGTAAGCATCCTCCTGCTCAATATTCATGCAGCAGGAGTTTTGCTGATAGGCGGCAATTTTTTGTTTTAACTGAACATCATCGCCGGAGGATTTTTTCCTGCCGCCAAACCGCAAAACCCCCGGTGTCTTTACGGCTTTTTTGCCGAGCTTGTCCGGCCGGTCGATGGCGGCGGTGATTTCCAGCCTGGTTTTGCCCGAAAATCTGCCTTTACCGCTTTTTATGGAGCGGCTGGACAGAATCAGGGCATCCGGCCCCATTTCCTTTTTGATCATGCTTAAACCGCTGGTCATATTATCTGCTTCAAATACTCTAACCTGCATCTAAAGTTACCGTCCCTAGTGATCTGATTTTAAGATTTGGCGAAACCTCATTATGAGAAATCACGTTAAGTGCCGGATAATACCTTTCAATCAGGCTGCGGACATGGGGCCTGATCTGCGGTGCCACCAGCAGGGTAGGGGGCTGCCCGCCTTCAAAGAGATTGAAGGTCTGACCGATGGAATCCAGTATTTTCTGGGCAATATTTGGGTCAATATTCAAAAAGCTGCCGGTTTCCCGGTGCTGGATGGAGCTTTGAATCACATCTTCCACCTCCCTTGCCAGGGTAATCAGGGGGATGACATTATTGGTAGCCAGATTACCGCTGATGGTACGGGACAGGGCATGACGCACATACTCGGTTAGTACATCGGTATCCTGGGTGTGCGGTGCCCAGTCGGCCATGGTTTCCAGAATGGTCCGCAGATCCCGGATAGATATATTTTCCTTGAGCAGGTTTTGCAGTACCCGCATAATTGCTCCCAGCGACAGGATATTCGGCACCAGTTCCTGAACCAGTTTGGGATAGGTTTTGGCTAGATTGTCAAGCAGGCCCTGAACCTCCTGTCTGCCGATCAGCTCGTGGCCGTGATTTTTAATAATCTCGCTAATATGGGTAGCCATGACCGTAGTGCAGTCAACCACGGTGTACCCGGCAATCTGGGCACGCTCTTTCTTGTCTTCGGTAATCCAGATGGCCGGCAGGTTAAAGGCCGGTTCAACCGTGCTGATGCCCTGAATTTTCTCGGTAACCATGCCGGGATCCATCGCCATAAAATGGCCGGGCAGCATTTCCGCCTGGGCAATGACCATCCCCTTGAGGGAAAAGCTGTACTGGTTGGGATTTAGCTGGAGATTATCCTTGATATGAACCGGCGGCACAATGAAACCGCTATTTAAGGCAAACTGTTTTCTGATCGACTGGATTCTGGTCAGCAGTTCGCCGTCCTGAGCCGAATCGACAAAGGGGATCAGGCCGTAGCCGACTTCAAGTTCCAGCAGTTCAACATTAAGCATCTCTTCATAATTTTCCTCCACCGGACTGCTTGCCTCCTCTTCCGGCAAGGGTTCGATTCCGGCCGCAGCTTCTTCCTTTACCGCCTTTTTATCAAGACTTCGGGCAAAAAGGGCGAGGGCGATGGACAAAACCAGAAAGGGGACAAAGGGCAGCCCGGGAATTATGGCAAAGATAACCAGAATGGCCGATACTACCCAAATAGCTACGGAATTTTTGGTAAACTGTTTTTTTACATCGGAGCCGAAATCCTTATCACCAGTGGATCTGGTAACCAGCAGACCGGCCGAGGTGGAAATAATCAGGGCCGGAATCTGGCCGACCAGACCATCGCCAACCGTTAAAATGGTGTAGTTCTGGGCGGCCTCCACCAGCGGCATTCCTTTTTGCACCACGCCGATCACAAAACCAGCCCCGATATTGATCAGAGTTATAATAATACCGGCAATGGCATCGCCCTTGACAAATTTGGAGGCACCGTCCATCGCCCCGTGAAAGGCCGCCTCATCGGCGATGGCCTCCCGCCGCCTTCTGGCATCGGCCTCGTCAATCAGCCCGGCATTAAGATCGGCATCAATGGCCATCTGCTTGCCGGGCATGGCATCTAGGGTAAATCTGGCCGCCACCTCGGCAATGCGGCCTGCACCCTTGGTGATAACCATAAAATTGATCACCACCAGAATAACAAAGACCACAATGCCAACCACATAATTTCCCCCGACCACAAATTGACCAAAGGATTGAATTACTGAACCGGCCGCCCCCGGGCCTTCGTCCCCATGCAGCAGGATCAGCCGGGTGGAGGCCACATTAAGCGACAGCCGAAACAGGGTGGTGGTCAGTAATATGGAGGGGAAAATACCAAAATCCACCGCCTTTTCGGTATAAAGGCTGATAATCAGGATTAGCAGGGCCAGGGTGATATTGGCGGCCAGAAATAGATCCAGGACAATGGACGGCACCGGAATAATCATGATCATCAGGATTGAGACCAGCCCAAGGGCCGCCGCCACATCGCTTCTCTGCAAAAGCTCTCTTACCTGAAGCCTGCCCATTAAATTTGTCTGACTTGCTGCTTCCATCAATATTTACCCTTAAGCGTGTAAACGTGAGCCAAAATTTCGGCTACGGCCTTAAATAATTCCTCGGGGATGGTTGCCCCTAAATCTATCTTATGCAATAATCGGGCCACTGGCGGATTTTCCACGATTGGCACATCGTTTTTCCGGGCAATCTCCCGTATTTTCATGGCGATAATATCGGCCCCCTTAGCCAGAACGATCGGGGCCTCCATTTTGGACGAATCGTATTTGACGGCAACGGAAATATGGGTGGGATTGGTGATAATCACATCGGCTCCGGGAACCTCGGCCATCATCCTTTTTCTGGCCATTTCCATCTGGATTGAGCGGATTTGTGATTTGATGCGCGGATCACCCTCGGATTCCTTATACTCTTCCTTTACCTCCTGCTTGGTCATCTTCATTTTTTCCTCCATCTCCCATTTGACATAGAGAAAGTCAATAAAGGCAATCAGGATCAGGGCGGCACAAACCTTGGCAAAGATCACACCTGCTATTTTGGCGAAAAAAAGCAGGGAAATTCCGGCGTTGGCATCGGTCAGCAGCAGGGCCTGACCAAAATGATCAAAAATGGTCGAGTAGGCCAGATAGCCAACCAGAACAATCTTGGCAATGGATTTGACCAGATCGACCAGGGCCTTCTTGGAAAAAAATTTTTTAGAACCCTGAATGGGATCGAGCTTTTTGAAATCAGGCACTAGCGGCTTGGTGGTAAACAGCCAGCCCACCTGAAAATATGAGGACATGATGCCCACCAGCAAAGAGCAGGCGAGCAGGGGCAGAATAAGTATGGAGCATTCCTTGATAATAAAAATGCTTAGCTGCATCACCGAGTTGCTGGTTATTTCAAAGTCAGCAAATGACCGGAATAACGATGAAAAAAGGTTTGTTGCCCCCTCCCAGAAGGTGGGCAGGTAAAGAAACCAGAAAAGCAGCATAAAGGTAAAAAGGGCAGCGGTCTGCACCTCCTTGCTCTGGGCTACCTGACCCTTTTCCCTGAAATCTTCCCGTCTCTTACTGGTGGCTTCTTCGGTGCGTTCGCCGCCGGAGGATTCTTCTGCCATAATGGTCTGTTATGATAATATCAACCTTTCGCGGTTTTCGCGTTTTTCGCGGTTAAAAACACCTAAAACGCTGCCGGATTCAGTCCTTCTCAGACTGATTATGCAA
>PDWI01008047.1_pt1 | contig 12533 bp, 9 predicted proteins | sample 1430891 | NCBI WGS metagenome assembly PDWI01 (sample SAMN01162508, study PRJNA174530) | Oral metagenome, whole genome shotgun sequencing project. | biome: Marine environment; feature: Marine mammal; material: Swab sample of the gingival sulcus; isolation source: swab sample of gingival sulcus... | reverse complement strand
TTTATCATCACTTGCTTTTGCACAGAATCTGCAACAGACAGACAATAAGGTAAAAAATTGGGAAGAGGAGTATGTGGACTCCCTTGCAAAAATAAAGAATCCTGATAAAACAGACGGTTTGGGATATACCCTCAGTGAAGAGGAAGCCTTGCAAAGCGCAATTACAAGGGCTATGGATCAAGAGGCGCCTGCATGTCAGGTTCTGAAAATTGGTGTGGAAATGAAATTCAACCCCTATGAAGTATTGTCAGGAATCTTTAATTCCGAAGCAAAGATTGACCTGGAACAATTATGCCTGTGTGCCACAGAGACTGGAGATTCTTCCATTCCCAAAAGCATCATGGTAAAAGCGGCAAACGATGCCGTGGCAAACAATAAAATCAGTCGTGATGAAGTGACCCAGGCGCAATGTCTCCAGCAGGGACTGGGGTTTACCCTTGCTCAGGAAACACCTGACCCAATAAATCCCATACCGCCTCAGCCAAACTACTCTCCCTTTTAACGAGAAAAGTAACCTCTCAGCACAAAAACAAAATTATATAAAATGTATCGCATGGATTTTTCATAAAAATTTCAGCGGTACATTTTGCATTTTATACTATGACATGTTTCCATTCGTTGTCTGATTTTATAAGCAGTTGATTTTCATATCATCGGGCTGATTTCTTGGCCGAGTGATGCAGAATGTCAGAGGTCCCGGAAAAGCAGAACCTGAGGTGTATGAGACATACAACCCAGGGGAATGAAACAGAAGTCAGTGCCGCAGGTAACATTGTATGGCGGATCAGAATCAGGGTTTTTGCTTGACTTTACTGAAATTATATGGATAAATTTATTCATAATTTGTATCAACATTCAAAGGAAGGAAAATAATAGATGGATGCAACATATCTGAAAAAATATTGTTATAGGCTGTTTATCCCTGTATTGGGAAGCATCATCATTTATTTGATGGCATCTTCAGCAGTCTTTGCTGCTCCGGCAATTCCCATGGGTCAGCAGGCTGTTATTCCTCCCATGGGGCAATCAGCGGTTGCTCCTCCCATGGGACAAATTCCAGAAGGCCAGGCCCCCCCGTCAGGAGAAGTATCCCCTGAAGTTTTTGGAAAAGAAAGCGGAAGGATTCACCCCTTTCTCATTGTCCAGGGCAGATGGACCGATAACCTGTTTACCACCAAAAAAAATAAAAAGAAAGAATTCATTACAACCATAGCTCCTGGTGTATGGATTGCCATCCCCGGTAATCGTACCAAACTCTTGTCCATAGACACCCGCTCCACATCTCCGGGCGGGCTGCAGCTCAGCAGAATTGAACCGGAAAAATCCAGAAGATACCAGGCGTATTTATTGTATTCACCTGAATTTGAGCTATATACAAAGCACTCCAAACACAACCATGTCAACCACAAGGCAGAAGGCATGCTCCAATGGAACCTGAGCAGCGGTCTTTCCTTTGACCTGATTGATGTGTACAGACAAAGAGAAGATATTGCAGGCAATAACATCTATGATACCCTGTATCGGTATAACAGCAACCTGCTGGATTTAATCGCCACATATCAGCCATCGGAAAAATTCATCTTTCGACTGAGTTATTCCAATTATTTCCTGGATTATGATGAGTCTATAAACTCTTTCCGGGATCGTATGGATAATACCTTCGATATATATGGCTTTTACAAGATCAAACCCAAAACATCCCTGTTCCTGCAATACAGCCGTTCCTATATTGATTTTGATAAAAATTATACTCTGGACAGTATTGAGAACAAGTACTATGCAGGTATCAACTGGGCAATGACCGGAAAATCCAGGGGCCGTTTCAAGATCGGTTTTATTGACAAGGGATTTGACCACAATTCAACCCAGGATCAGGACGGATTTTCCTTTGAATTGCAGACAATACACAATTTAAGCGCCAAACGTGCCTTACAGATAAATGCTTTCAGAAATTTCAACGAATCTGATTTTATAAAGGCCACAAGTTTCTATGCCACAGGTGTTGACCTGGGGGTATTGCAGAGATTTTCCCAAAAATGGACTGGCGCATTCAATGTCAGTTTTGAAAAGGATTCCTACAATGGGATCAACAGGGAAGATGATTTCCTGAGACTGGGGCCTGCTGTCCGCTATAAACCCAAAGACTGGCTCTTCTTTGATCTGGCATTTTACTGGACAAATTGTGAATCAAACATGGACGAGTACAGTTACAGAGTTCATGAACTCATTGGATCGGTTACCTTTTCCTTCTAATTTTTTTCATGGAATAATGATAACCAGATGTGCAAAGTACGATTTATATTTCCCCTGCTCCTGCCCCTTGTCTGTATAATTACAATTGTCATACAGCCATCCGGGGCATGGGCAGAAGACTATAAGGTGGGCCAGGGAGATGTTCTTGACATCAAGGTGTATGAGAATAACGATCTGAACAGCACTCTCCGGGTTTCCTCCGATGGCACCATTCGGGTTTCCCTGATCGGTGAAATTTCCGTTATGGGAATGACCGTGTCCCAAATATCCAATGAAATTGAAAAACGTCTGGCTGACGGCTATCTGATCCATCCCCAGGTGGATGTATTTATCAAGGAGCATAAAAGTAAACAAGCCGTTATTCTGGGAGAAATCCGCAATCCCGGTCAATATGAAATCACAGGGCAGATTTCCTTTCTGGAGTTTATTTCCAAGGCAGGAGGGCTTACCGCAAGTGCCGGCACCCGTGCAGTAATCAAGCGTTCTGCTGTAACAAAAGGCCAGCCTGACAGAATTGTCATTAACCTGGAAAAGTTGATCAAAAAAGGGGATACCTCCCTGAACGTGGGAATCCAGGATAATGATAATATCTATATTTCCAGGGCAGAAACTTATTATGTTTCAGGAGAAGTAAACAAGCCAGATTCTTACAATTATACTCCTGATGTAACGGTAATCAAGGCAATTACCAAGGCAGGAGGCTTTTCCAAAATTGCCGCCCGGAACAAGGTCAAAATCATCCGCACAGTCAAGGGAGAGAATAAAATCCTGGAAAAAGTCAGCATGGATACCCCTGTTCTGCCGGAAGATGTCATCGTAGTTCCAGAAAGTCTTTGGTGATATCCATGGCAAAAATTCCCCTTATGATTGAAAAGGAAATTCATCTTCGGGATTATCTGAGGGTAATCAACAAACGCAGGATTACCGTTGGCACTTTTTTCCTCTTAACCCTGGTAATTGTGATTATTGCAACATTTACCGCAACGCCCATGTATCAGGCGGCCAATAAGGTTATGATTGAAAAGAACTCAGGCGCTGCCCTGGGTCCTTCCCATCAATACATTCAATATGACCCGGAATTTCTGGAAACCCAATACCAGGTAATCAAAAGCGGCGCTGTTGCAAAAAAAGTAGTAGCCTATCTGGATCCAGAACAATTTTATGACCTTATGTTTCCTGAGGACAAAGAGGATTCCGCCTCTTCTTCCTCCTTCAAAACCTGGTTCAAGGAAATAACCGGTTCCCTGAAATCCAGCATGGACATAGACAAAACCGTTACCGAATCCGGGGAAAAAAATACCAGCGGCTCCAATGCCATTTCTGCCCACCAAAAAATCCCCCCTACCAAGGCAGAAATTCTGGAAAATGTTATCAGGACAGGAATTTCCGTTACCCCCCTGTCAAATTCCCGTGTGGTACAGCTTTCATTCTGGTCCAGCAACCCTGCTGTTGCGGCAAAAGTGGTCAATTCCGTTGCCCAGGCATACATCGACGAACTCATGGAAATGCAGATGCAGGTATCAGGATATAGTATTGGCTGGATGACCAAAAAGGCAGAAGTACAGCGAAAAAAACTGGAAGAATCTGAACAGGCCCTGCACAATTACAAAAAAAAGCATGATATTATTACCATAGAAGATCGTCTGGCGGTTCTTCCTGAGCGATTGTCCGATCTTTCCCGCAGTCTTACCCAGGCAGAAACCAGAAAAAAGGAATTGGCAGCCCTGTACGAGCAAATCAAAAATACTCCAAGAAGTCAGCTGGAAACCATTGCCAATCTGATGAACGATGCATCCATGGCACCCTTGAACCAGGCCATCCTTGAAGCCGGACAAAAAATTTCCGAATTATCCAAAAAATACGGGCCAAAACATCCTCGTATGATTGCAGCCAATAATGAACTGGCAGCCTTGAAAGCCAAAAAGAAAAAACAGCTGGATAAAGCTGTCATGACCATTCAGCATGAATATCAATTGGCCCAATCCCATGAAAAAGGCCTGAAAGAACGTCTGGATCAAACCAAATTTCAAACAGCCCAGCTGGGAGAAAAATCCATCCAGCTGAAGATTCTGAAAAGAAAAGTGGAAACCAATCGTTTCCTCTACGATGCCCTGGTAAAAACCATGAAAGAAAGGGGTATTACAGAGCAAAATCAATCTGTGAATGTATGGGTAATTGAAAAGGCAAAGATTCCAGAATTCCCGGCAAGCCCCAGAAAAAAACGAAATATCTTTCTGGGGATCATTCTGGGACTATTCGGCGGTATTGGCCTGGCGTTTTTCCTGGAATACCTGGATAACACCATAAAAACCCCGGAAGATGTGGAAGAAAAACTCAATATGCCGGTTGTCGCTGCCATTGACAAACAAAAACTGGCACCAGGCCAAAGCATTGCTTCCATGATCATTGAAAATCCATCATCCCTGGTGGCTGAAAATTTCAAGGCCCTGAGAACATCCCTGTTTCTTTCCTCGGCAGAAACTCCCCCCAAAATCATTATGGTAACGAGTATGACACCAGGAGAAGGAAAATCTTCCATAAGCACAGGACTGGCAGCGGTCATTTCCCAGACAGGCAAAAAGGTCTTGCTTATTGATGGTGACATGCGGCGTCCTACCATCCACAAGGTGTTCTCCCTGGATCATACAACAGGACTCAGTTCCTTTCTGGCGGGGGTGGAAGATATTCCCAGGACCAAATTGATCCATCGTTCCGTGGCATCTGCAGACACCCTGGATGTCATGACAGCAGGCCCCATCCCGCCCAATCCATCGGAACTGTTAAGCTCTTATAAGTTAAGAAAATTTATACAAAAAGCCTCTGTCATATACGATATCGTTATCATTGATACCCCGCCGGTGGGAAGTGTAGCTGATCCCCTGATAATCAGTCCCTATGTGGACAAGGCCCTGATTGTCAGCTGGACAGGAAAAACCACCTATGAGCTTCTTGGCAAAGGCTTACGGCAATTAAAAGATGTTTCTGCCCCTGTATCAGGAATTGTATTGAATCGCTTCAGTGCAAAGAAAACCGGATACTATTATAACTACGGGGACTACTACTATACATCTGACTCCTGATGGGGGGTTTTATGGCACGATTTGTCGTATTTTTTCTCATTATTTTCGCTCCATTGGCATTTGGCACCAAGGAACCCTGGTCCTATGCAATAATGGAAATTTCCATTGCCCTGGGACTTTTCAGCCTTTGCCTTTCCCTGATCAGAAAACATACCAACCTGTATCGCACTCCCGGTCTGTTGTTTCTGCTTTTATTCCAGGGCTATATCCTGTTACAGATGATTCCGTTACCAAGCCAGGTTATTGCATTTTTATCTCCGAAAGCCTTTTCCATTCATTCTGCCATTGATGAGATTACCCTGTCCCAAAGAGCCTGGATGACCCTTTCTGTAAATCCTTTTGCCACCCTTGTTCAATTTTTCCGATATGGAAGCTACGCTGCCTTTTATGTATTGGCGGTGCAAATTCTCACGAAAAAGCAAACTCTCAGAAATATTGTCATTACCATTATTCTGTTTGGCGGACTATTTGCCTTTTCTTCCATTCTCCAATTATACATTGCCAGGGATATGGCTTTGTGGATACGGTACACTCCCATCAACTCCATGGTCATGGGTTCCTATGCCAACCATAATCATTATGCAGGCCTTATGGAAATGATCTTCCCCATTGTTCTTGGCATGTTTCTTTACTATCGGCCAAGAATCAAGGGCGCTTCATTGTTTCGCAGCATCACGCAGATGTTCAGCCAGGAAAAGGCAAATATCCATATTCTCATGGGGTTTTCTGCCATTTTAATTTTTGTTTCCATCTTCCTGAGTCTGTCCAGGGGAGGAATTATATCCACATGCCTCTCCCTTGTAGTATTTGGATTGCTGCTCCGGCAGAAATCTTCTGAAAAAAAGAACAAAGTGCTGATTACAATCTGTCTGCTGTGTATCTTCATCAGTCTCAACTGGTTTGGCTGGGACCAGATAGTTGACCGCTTTGCCCTGCTGTCGGATTCCGACAGGATAGTAAACCAGGGAAGAGCACAATTCTGGAAAGACAGCAAAAATATTATCAGGGATTTCCCATTGACCGGAGCGGGTATGGGATGTTTTGAACACATATACCCTCCCTATAAAACCCTGAACGATAACATGAAACTCCAGCACGCCCACAACGATTATATCCAGCTGCTGACAGAAGGAGGTGTCATTGGATTTGGCATCATTACCCTGTTTATCCTTTCCCTGATTGCCAAAACCTACGGCAATTTTCGGAAACGAAAAGATGGCTTTTCCATTTATCTGTATATTGGAAGTCTTACAGGAATGATTTCCATTTTCTGCCACAGCTTTACCGACTTTAATCTCCAGGTGGGTGCCAATGGATTATGGTTTTATTTCATGGCAGCCATGGCAGTTTCCTCAGCCAATACCAATATGCATGGGCATATTTCTCCCACACGTCTGCCATTGGTATCATCTTCCATGAAAACCGCTCTTTTTTCTGCCGCCGCAGGTCTTTTTATCCTTGGTGTAACGGCCTTTCAAATATGCACCCTTACTTCTAGTTTCTACTTTTCCAATATAAAAAATCATATCATCACAACAAAGACTTCCCCGGCCCAATTAAGTGCAATGAAAAACCTTGCTGACCTTTCGTCCAGATTCAATCCTTTCTGGGCTCCTCCCCGGTATTCCAATGCGGTCATCTCCCTGTGGAAACAGAATCCCTTAGAGGCCAAAAAAGATTTTACCTCCTGCTTGCAGCTGGATCCATTAAATTCCAAGTATCTGTCCAAATATGCTGTCCTCTTACCCCAGATTACGGCTGGCAATAAACACGCCATTGAGGGTAAGGCATATCAGCTTGCGGTTCAATATACCCCTACCCTGCCCGTTTACACCCTGCAATACGGTTCATGGCTTCTGCAAAACGGGTACACCGCCAAAGGGCTGGCGCAGATGAAAAAAACCCTGCTGCTAAAAGATTCTTACACGGAAAAAGTCATGCAGGTCATGCTGCTGGCAAATGTGGACAAAGAAAAGATTTACCAGGCAATACCAGAAGAGCTGCCAAGACCTTTGCTTGCCTATGCCAGATTTTTATATGCCATCGGAGAACAAGAAAACAGCACCCAGCTGTATATAAGAATTCTTGATATGCTGAAAACCTCCCTGGAACCAAGGCTCTATATGTATTATAAGCTATATCACTTTTTCAATAGAAGCAAAAAACCGTCCTATGCCATGGAAAGCATACTCACTGGAGAAAAAGCCCTGCCCAAGAATGCCAACATAAAGATCACACTTGGAGATATATATAAAAAACAGGGGATTTTATTCAAGGCAAGGGAAAAATACCAGGAAGCCCTTCTCATGGATCCTACAAACCAACGGGCAAAGAAGCAATTACAAAAAATAGGGGATCAGGAATCCGGCTTCAATCGTTGATATGCTTTTCCACATATTGGGCCATGACTTCATGGATCCGCTGTGGAGGAGAGACCTTAAAATAATTTTCCACAACCACATGGCCAATTTCGTGGCAAACCACCCGGAGCCGTGCGTTGTTGGCTGAGTAAAAGGCATGGTTCAAATGGGGAGAGTAAAAGGCAATATAATCCACATCCACATTATAGATTTTACGAAAAACATTCTTTACGTAGGAAGTATCCGGCAAAATGGTAATGGAAAATTGTAAATCTTGTGGGTACATGTCAAGGGCAGCCATGGCTCTCTCAACAATGGCGTCAATTTTCGCTGTCACTTCCTCTTCTATGTTTTTTACCGGCGTACGTTTGATCATGGACAGCAGTCTTCCTGACACATATAACTCCTTGTTAAACCGTTTCAGTACAGACCGATTGGGATAGGAAATCTTCGCATATCGTGACACAATGCTCAATTCCTGGGGCGCAACATCCTCTGCCTGCCCCCCTTTTCCGAAAAAAACAATGCAACAGCCCAGGAGCAATAAGCCCAGCAAACGCATAATATTTTCTCTGCACAGACAAAATATTCCCATGGGGTATCCTGATACACAAACGGATAAAAAGCTATGCCCTGCGATCTTCTTCAAAAACATATCCATGCAATACGTTTTCAACCCCTTGCTGCCCCTGCTTGATGGATTCGATAAGCGGCTTGATTTCAGGCTTCATGCAAGTTTCCTCATCCAATGCGGCCACAAGTTGTCTGACAGACACGGCAACCTGGGAATTGGATTCCTGAATCAGGGAAAAATCCCTTGAAATCAATTTATTAAAATCATTTATTTTTTTTGCAAGCTCCTTGCCTTCATCTTTTTTCCGTAAAACAATGGGGTTTGAAAAGTCTCTCCGATTCATATCATCCAGCATCTTTTCAAATCTGTAAAAAGGGCCTGCCACGCGATGGCTCAGTCTCAGGGTAATCATACACACGGCAAGTCCCCCCAGCACAATAAACAGCCATTGGGTACTTAATATTTTCCGAAACAAAATCCCCGGAGTCGTACCCAGCTGCAGCTGATAGTCTTCATATACAATGGACAGGGTGCTGGAAGAAAAAATACTGAAAATGCCAATAAACACGATGCTTCCCAGGGCAAGCAATATGAAATACTGAAAAATCAGCTTCCCCTGTAAATCTTTATTAATGAAATAAATTTTCCGTTTATATTTTGTATTAGGACTCATCTTCCCTCCATATTGCCGCTTTTTGTCTTAATTGCTGAATCCAGGCGTCCATTGTCTGATTTCTCTTGTGATCCCGCAAAAAGAATTGTATCTGTTCGTCCGAAGGCTGTTCATCCAATTTCAGTTCCACGGGAATAACATCTGCAATTTCATATACCCATACCCCGGTTTCAAAGGAAAATGGAGAGGAAATTCCACCCTTTCCCAGGGAAAACACCATAAATCTGAGATGATCAGGCAAATCCAGAAAATCACTTTCGATCTTTTCTTCATGCTCCACAGGAGAGCCTTTCAGGGCAGAGGCTTCATCCTTATAGGTACGGCAGACAATGACCGTACGGGTATTGGCAAGGGATCTGTATTTTTGAATTTCCTCTTTGCTGGAATGGATATTGGCCGCCTTGTCCTGCCTGTCCATGAGAATCTTGATCAAAGACTGTTCATAATAATTCTGAACAGCACGGCGGAAGGTTTCCTCTTTATTGATTTCCTGGCGGACCGCCTCCTGAATCAACAATTGCCGGGTAATCAACTGATCCAGATTTTCCTCGTAAGAACCTCTGTAAGATTGAGATTCAAGCATTTCATTTAATTGTGAACGGGAGATAACCTGATCGTTAATGACAAGGGCTGGTTTGGAAATTTCCACTTTCCCGCTGAACAGGGTGTACATGGCCCATGCCGAAAACAGCACCATAATACCTGCAATATAGTATAAATATCTCATAAATGATAATATCCCGAATTTAACATGGCTATAATAGCCAAATTGTTTTATACACCGTCGTTTTGTGACCCATCACGAATCAAACGGCCAATATTACGCTCCACCTGCACACACCTGTCATCGTAGAGACGTATCATCTGATAATCCTTTACATTGGTAATTTCAAGCTCAGGGAAACCATTTTCCGCAAGCCACTTTTGAATCAAAGGCAGCTGATCAGGGTCTCCTGCCCTGGCAGTAAAAATTTTTACCCGGACCTGGCTGTGAATCATCTTCTGAACCAGATCCACCATGGCAGGAACGGGCTCTCCAATGAAATCAAGCCCTTTTCCCGGTTCATAACGGGCAAGGGTACCGTCAAGATCCACACCAATCCAGGGAGCAAGCAAGGGATCCGAATTATCAGGATCCTCGTAATCCCATTGACTGGATCTTGGTGCATCTTCATCACAGGTAATGGAGTATTCCCGATCCATTTCCTGTTGCGCCTGTTGAAAATATTTTTTAATCCAGCCAAACATATCTCGTACTATACACCTTACCCTATCATGAGAACAAGAATAAATACCATTCTATGATCAAAAATAATGTTCCTGCCCCATAAATCTTTTCCCCTGAAAGGAATTTTTTTCTTCCAGGGCCTGCTGAATCATATTAAAGGTCTCCCGGTATCGTCCTGCCCAATCCGGCGCCCGGAGCTCTTCGATATGAGGATCCCCTGTAATGCGCTGGATTACCATATTTGCCGGCAGGCGTTCAATAAATTCACAGACCAGGTCCACATATTCTTTCTGGGCCAGACATTGATATTGCCCGGCAAGGTACAAATCATCCAGCATTGTTCCTTTTACCACATACAAAAGATGCAGCTTGATACCATCTATCCCGCTGTTTGCGATAATATTGGCTGTTTCCATCATCATGTCCCGGTCTTCTCCCGGAAGCCCTAAAATCACATGGGCACACACATAAATCCCCCTGCCCCTGGTCAATGCCACAGCATCTGAAAAATCCTTATAGGAATGTCCACGGTTAATTCTTTCAAGGGTTACATCATGGACAGACTGCAATCCATATTCCAGCCATACCAGATACTGATCTGTATAGGACTGAAGAAGATCCAGTTTTTCCCCATCAACACAATCCGGTCTTGTGCCAATGGCAAGTCCCACCACCCCATCACAGGAAAGTGCCTGATCATAAAGAAATTTCATCTGTGCACATGAGGTATATGTATTGCTGTAAGACTGAAAATATGCCAAAAATTTCTTTGCCTTGTATTTTTTTATGGCACCAGCCTTGCCTGCCTCAATCTGCTCTTTTATGGACAATCCTCGTTCAAATGCCTGGGTTCCCGATCCCTTGTCATTGCAATAAATACAGCCCCCCGTTGACAGCAGTCCATCCCGATTGGGACAGGTGAGTCCTGCGTCCACAGCAATCTTTTGTACCCGCTGGCCAAAAATTTCCCGCAAATGGGCATTATAATCTCTATATCGTTTTTTCATGTATCCTGATGCCGCTAAAAAAGTGGCTATAATAAATGATTTATTGACATAAATCAAATCCTGGTTATATATAACAGCCATGAGCAACCGGGGATGGTACCTCTAGATTAGCCAACAACAAAAAATAAAATCAATTTAATAGGTTATATAAACTTTCATATAACGGCCACGGACCGCCCTGGTCTATCAATAACCAGACTGGCCTACAACAAAAATAAAAGTAAGTTATATAAACTTGCATATAAAACATCCAGAATATGAATCAAAAAACAGAATTCCCCATTACATTTTTGCAGCAGCTATTGTATTCGCCCAGCCCGCCTGACAGATTACCTGACGACACAGATCAGCAGATTGTTGATCTATATGAAGATCTGATTTCTATTCGCAGGTTTATCAAAAATATGAGCGAAGGGAATCTGTCTGCCAGCCTGTCCATAAAAGGCTATCTTGGAGGTCTCCTCAAAGCCCAGCAGGCAAATTTACGCCATATGACATGGCAGACCCAAAGGATTGCCAAGGGGGATTTTGACCAGCACCTTGATTTTCTGGGGGATTTTTCCACAGCTTTTAATAAAATGACCTTACAGCTCAAAAAAGCCCAGCAGACATTGACCAAAAGTGAAGCCCATTACCGAAAGCTCACAGACACCATGCTGGATGTTATGTGTACCATAGACGCCAGCACATTGCGCTACTCTTTTATCAGCCCGTCCATCATGTCCCTTGCGGGATACCGTCCCGGGGAAGTCATGGAAATGTCTTTCCAGGATCTGTTTACTGAAGAATCTGCTGCATACATATCACGGGTAATTACAAAGTACCGATCCAGACTTGCCAACGAAAAGGACCAGCAGAAAAATTATGAGTGCACAATTGAAGCAGAGCTGAAAAGAAAAGACCATACCCTGATATGGACGGAAATCATTGCCCACTTTGTATGGGATCCCCACGCAAAGGAGGTATTTATCAATGCGGTAATGAGAGACCTTTCCCAACGAAAAGAGCTTCAGGACAAACTGGAAGTGCAGGCAACCATGGATGATCTGACCGGAATACCAAACCGCAGGTATTTCCTTGAATGCACCAGAAAACAGATCAAAAAATCCCAGAAATCAGGCGAACCCATGTCTTTTTTAATGATAGACATTGATCATTTCAAGAAAATCAATGATGCCTGCGGACATAGTGTGGGCGACACAATGCTGAAAATTGTATCTGACATCTGTCATAAAGCATTGCGCTCAACAGACAAAATAGGAAGAATCGGAGGAGAAGAGTTTGCTATATTTATGCAGAAAACAGATCTCAACCAGGGAGTATTGGCAGCTGAACGAATTCGGAAACGTGTGGAAAAA
>PDWI01017335.1_pt1 | contig 12534 bp, 13 predicted proteins | sample 1430891 | NCBI WGS metagenome assembly PDWI01 (sample SAMN01162508, study PRJNA174530) | Oral metagenome, whole genome shotgun sequencing project. | biome: Marine environment; feature: Marine mammal; material: Swab sample of the gingival sulcus; isolation source: swab sample of gingival sulcus... | reverse complement strand
GACGCAATCGCCGAGGTCTGCGATCTCTACTCGCCTCAGGAGTGCTGGAACTACTTCAGGGCTGCCGGATATGTCTCAGGTTAACGGCGGGACGCATTAGCCTGATGTTTCCCGAAGTGGATCTGAAAGTGGCCAAAGATGTGGATGCAGCATTGTTGCCACAAGCTGAGTGGAAACTCGATTTCGATCCAAAGCAGCGCATCTTTAAGGTTCACTTTCATGGTCTGATCTTTGTGCCGGGGTTTAAACCCACTGAGATCGAACGGGCATTCAAATGCACAGCCAATGGAAAACGCAGCCGGTTCTATTCAGGAGCCAGTCAGGTCCGTGCTAATCCCGGTAGAAGCAGCCCCCGGCTTTAAGGATGGCACACCAGATGTCGAAGGTATCTCGGGCTATGCAACCAAGCATCATTACAATCCTCCGGTGAAGGAACGCATGCTGGAGGGCTTCGTAAGCTGGCTGCTCGTAGCGGATGCAATTCGAAATAATTCAAAGACAGTGGCTATCACCGGCGTTCGCCAGGGGATTAAGACCCGCTGTCCTAAATGCGGGTGTTTTCAGGATCAGCAAGGTGAATGTAGTTGTTCCCACGATGGTCGTCAGAATAGCGACCTCGGTGTTGTGCATTCAGGCCTATTGGATAAGCCTGACTTAGAGGTAGACAAGGTCGACATTCCTAGTTCATCTTCTTTGGCTCAGTTCGTATCTTCACTTTCCAAAGGGGGCTTATCTTTATACTTAGTTTTAAACACTCGCCTCTGCTAAATACTTGGAAAACCACCCGTAAACAGGTGCAAAAAAAGATTTTCGACAAAATGTCGGGGTTTAGGGTTTTATCTGTTTTAACATGTTTATTCTCCACCAAAGCACAGGGCCCATAGGCGCCTTCATAGCCCAATTGACCCATCAGAGATTATTATACGCGCAAATACCGGCTAGTCTTCACAGGCGAGCGGTTCAGATTCGCCAAAATAAATCTATGATTGTTCTAACTATCGGCCTGAAACATCCATTGGATAGAGAGGTCATATTGCACCTCAATCTTTGACACCGGAGATCGGAGTTTAATCAGAAGTTCTGCTCCGCGATGCGCCCGGCAACCACCGATACAATGTCGGCACCGATACCCCCACCGCAGCAGCGGCGTCTCTTACAGCACCCCTGGATGCCAATAGTTCCCGCACCGCCGCGATCTTATCATCCGTCATCCGCCGTGGGCGCCCGCCAACACGCCCCTTTTCCTTTGCGCCCTTGAGACCTGCCTGCGTGCGTTTGCGAATTGCTGCACTTACTGTCCGTAATGGTATGCTTCAGCGAACATAACTAACGTGGTCGCTATGGTGTCCGTAAGATTTGACTTTTCCTAACGGACACGCAATTATACGAACATCACTTTAACGGAGTATCGGGGAGTAAACTTGACCACTATCTTCTATGCACGAGTCTCAACCCGTGATCAGGCACTTGAACATCAGGTCCATCAAGCAGAGCGGGCCGGTTTTGAAATTGATGAAGTGCTTGCCGATCATGGTATCTCTGGGGTTCAGCACAAACTGCAAGATCGACCAGAGGGTCGAAGACTATTTGATAAGCTACGTGCAGGTGACACCCTTGTATTGAGGTGGCTGGATAGGCTTGGTCGAAATTACCAAGATGTCACAGACAACGTGCGCCACTTTATCCGCAAAGGTGTGGTGATCAGAACGGTGATCAATGACATGACCTTCGATGGCTCAACCAGCAGCACAAGAAGCTGGTATTGCGTTGGCCAAAGAACGAGGTGATCGCTTCCGTGGGCGTAAGCCGTCGTATGATCGTAAGACGTTCGATTTGGCTGTGGACATGCTTAATAATGGGCATGGACCCAGTGCGGTGTCAAAAGAGACGGGCCTATCGCGTCAAACCCTTATCCGTATTCGCGACAATCCAAATGCAGCAAACGCGGCTATGGAACGTTGGGGCCTGTAGGGGTGTCATCAGAGTTGACAAGCCTGCGCAGTGGCATGGTTCAATCGACCAAGCAGTTGGTAATTTTCCAGATGAAACCGAGATCGTATTTTGACACGAATTAGACCAAAGCCATTGATCGGTTTTCTATTGAACCCATTCGGTGTTCATGCACGAAGCTTAGAACTACACAACGATGAACTGCTAGTCATTGCTCGACGTGAACAGCACATTCAGATCGCCAACCTCAAGACAGCCCCATCTATCACAACAGGCTTCTGGGGCAGTATGCTGAATGTGGCCATCGATAACGGAACAAGCGTCGCGCTCAGAGGTGTCAGGCACAGTGATGCGAACTCATTCAAGGAAGCCGTTTAATGCAAGTGGATCGCCCACAACACAGCACGGTTCGAAAAAGAACGTTCGACCATTGATGGCATCCTAGGCGTCATTGCTGAGTTGTCAGAACCATCGCGCTATCCATCCGCTTTTTTATTTTCTCCCACACTGGAGAGGGCGAAGATTCTTAACAGAGAACTGCTTACAAAACTTCCAGCAGAAGCGATGAATGGATAAGTTCAGAAACAAATCCAATCGATCCAGAGGTTCGTGGAAAACGCGGGTGTCATGCGTGATCAAGCAATCCAAAGATTTGAGACACTGCAACTGCCCAAGTGGGAAGCCTTCTTCGACACCTTTGAGAGCAACCCACTGACACCAGAGCAGCGTATATCGATCCTTGCTGACGAAGATGCGACCCTCGTCTTGGCTGGGGCTGGGTCGGGAAAGACCAGTGTCATAACAGCCAAGGCTGGTTACCTGATTAAGTCTGGCATCAGGCGACCAGAAGAAATCCTGCTGCTTGCCTTTGCAAGAGATGCAGCCAAGGAAATGTCTGAACGGATTGAAGAGCGTTGTGGAGAGCCCCTAGAAGCCCGAACGTTCCATTCATTAGCTCAAGTTCAAAAACCCAAGGTCAAGTCGTTCAACGGCAATAGCGCGTGGTATCAACAACGGGCCAAAGCCATATTTCCCTGAAACGTCTCTCGCCGAGTGGCCTGTAATCTTATCGTTAACCCGTTTCTCAACCATGTTGTCTTTCATTGAGCGTTCAATGTCCGCCAACGTGATTTCACCAGATTCGAGTTGATCGACCATCGTAGTAGTGACACCTGCATTTTCGAGCATCTGTTTGAACGTACCACGAAGCGAGTGAATTACTTTGCGTGGATGCTGCGTCACATTGCGCACGTAAGGCATCAGTTGCTTGCTGGCAGCATTTTGCGCCTTTCCGTCTTCATCAAGCCTGTAGTTAAAAACTCGACCAGTTCCGCCTCCCAGTAGCTGTGCGACCGACGAGTGGATTGGCACCACGCGATGTGATCCGTCCGTCTTCACAATGGTCTCATCGGGCCTTAGGTCTAAATACATCAGGCCGCCGAAGTCTGTTTTCACCTGCTCCCAAGTTAACAGAGCGATCTCGTCTAGGCGGGCACCAGTGATGGCCAAGAGCGTCAAGCATAGCCGATCCTGAGGTTCCATTTTCTGAGCAAACAGTGCTTTCAACTCTTCTGGTTCAAACGGCAAGTAGGGGAGGGTTTCTTTCCCGAAATCCGAAAGCTTCAAGTTGGATAAGGGATTATCATTGATGTGGCCTTCGCGTTCACACCAATTCAAGAAAGCTACGACCTTGGTGTTCAGTGATCGGATGGTTTTGTTGGCGCGGCCCTGCTTGTGGTTCTATTTAGTATACTGGTAGCCATGGACTTTGGTAATGTCTTGAACATGCAAGTCGCCTACCACCTTAACGAACTCATTAAGCTTGTTACGGCGGGATGTCCGCTCTTTATGGTTGCTCTTGTTGCGCTCCTCCATATCTTCGATCCACTTTGGCAAAAGTCTTGTGATCTTAAGTGCAGGGTCTTTGTCCAAACCATGCATTTGGATAAGCAGGGGGTTCGTTGTGAACACATTTTTAAAGTCGCCAATCGTTGAGGTGTAAGCAGCCTGTTCGGTATCGGTCACGTATTGGCGGTGCATGCTCGATAGCCTTCGATCAAACTCAGCATAGATTTCGTCGGCCAAGGCAACGAGTTTGGTTTTGGCGATCTTTTCGTCAGTTGTGCCTGTCGAACGCATCATCTGCTTTTGAGAGCCTTTCCTCAGAGCGTCAGGCATCGTGACACAAACATAGTATTTCCCGCCCTTTGCGGAAAGCGGCACAAGCGTAGGAGGGTGATAATCGGGGCGATTTGCAAGCCCAATATAGTCCAAGTTACAGTCCATCATACCGTCTAAGGTAGGTGGAAATACTTGTTTTTCAATACTTTTAGGGGGTTAATGTCAAAAGAGACCACATGGAGGCGAGTACCGGAATCGAACCGGTGTACACGGATTTGCAATCCAGAAAGAACGCAAGCGAAAACAACGACTTCAGGGTGCAAAATGCCCCCTGACAAAAAGTGAACAAAAAGCGAAAGTTTCAAAGCCAAATTCGCCGGTTCAAAACGAAAAAGGCCCCGTCACAGCGGCAACTGTGAACCGGGGCCAAATTGAAAAAGCCTATCTGCTTTCACCAAACATTAGCATGAGCCAGTGTCTCTTCGCAAACGCTCAGTCAGCTTTTTCGCGGCCGCTGACCGGTGAGGTGGTCCAATGAGCTGGCGCATCGCAAACGAATGCGCCGAGCGCCGCTTTGGCAGCGCGGCGCGCAAACAGATCATCATGTTCCTGGCGGACAAAGCGAGCGATGACGGCTCTGGCATCTGGTGTTCGAAGGGGACGATCCAGCGCCACACAGAGCTCAGCGAAAGCACAGTGAAGCGCACCATCATCGATTTCCTGCGGGAAGGCATTCTGATCGAGACAGGGCGGCGGCACTGCAAGAACGGCTACACCGTCATTTACCGCATCGTTTTGGAGCGCGTGGCCGCGCTCGAACCCACGGCTGAGCCCGACATTGAGACGGGGGTCACTGTGAACCCCGTCCAGCCTGAACCCGGTACGGGGTCCACCGTGAACGGGGTACGGGGTTCACGGTGGACCCCAAACCATCCTAAAACCATCCATAAACCATCTACGCGCAGGCGCGAGGCGGCGGCGGAGGTTGAAGATTTGGAATCGGAGAAAATCATGGCGGCCTATCCCGAGGACAGGGTCCGAGACCGGCGAACCAGTCTGCGCCTGATCGCAGCGACGGTTAAGGCAGGGGTAAAGCCTGATGACTTGCTGGAGGCGGTCAAAGCCTATGCCAAGGAGAGCGAAGGCTACACGCGCTACACGCGCAGCAAAGTCTGTTTTTCGGACAACTGGTTCAAGATGCGCCGTTGGGAGAAGGGTCTTGCCCAGATACAGGCGGATCGCGAGAAGGCGCGTGAAGCCGAAGCCAAAGGCCGTGCGAGCCTCGCCGAGTGGATTCATGATCGCCATCCCCTGTGCCGCCATATCACCAACCGGCAGATCGAGGATCTGATTACGTCAAAGCTGGTGACACCCGAACAGGTGCGCGCGGCGGGGCTGCAGGTATGAGTGCAGCTCGCATGTTACGCTGTGGCGCAAAATTTATATTTTTGCGTTGCAGCGTAATTTGCTTTGATTTACGCTGTGCCGTAAAAGGAGCCGCATCATGGACCTCACAGCACGAACGGCCGAGCAGATTGGCGAGGCACTTCGCCGGACGCGTAAAGCGCGCGGCTGGACCCAAAGCGATATCAGCGCGCGCACGAATTTGCGCGTCGCGACAATCTCGTCGCTCGAGAATGGCGACGCGGGTACCAAGCTCGCCACGGTGCTCGCTGTCATGGCGGCGCTTGGGCTTGAGTTCCGATTGATGGAGCGCGGTGGTTCGCTCGAGATTGAGGATATATTCTGATGGCTAAACGCGGGCGTAGCGGCACGATGCAGGTGCTTCTGAATGGAAGGCTGGTGGGAGCTTTGCGTCTTGCAGGCTCGGGCGCAATCAGCTTCACCTATGATCCGGATTGGCTTTCGTGGGAGCACGCCATGCCCATCTCGCTCTCTCTGCCTTTGCGCGAAGAGGCGCACCAAGGTGGCCCTGTCATTGCCTACCTGGAAAACCTGTTGCCCGACAATCAGGCGATACGAGAGCGCGTAGCCGCTCGGGTGCGTGCAGGCGGTACGGACGCCTGGCACATGCTGGAGAAGATCGGGCGCGATTGCGTGGGGGCGCTGCAGTTCGTCTCGGGTGAGGTCCCCGAGGTTGGCTCCCTCGAGGGAGAGCCCGTATCCGAGGCACAGATTGCGCATATGCTGCGCAACCTTGCAAGTGCCCCGCTAGGCTTGGATGAGGAAGACGACTTCCGTATTTCCATCGCAGGGGCGCAGGAGAAAACGGCGCTGTTGCTCCATGAGGGCGTGTGGATCCGGCCATCGGGGATCACCCCAACGACCCATATCCTCAAGACCCAACTAGGTGTTCTTCCTGCAGGGATCGACTTGTCCGACAGCGTCGAAAATGAGTTCCTATGCATGAGCTTCTGCCGCGCCATGGGCATGGATGTAGCTGAGGTCGAGATTGCCGATTTTGAAGACGTGCGGAGCCTTGTGGTGACGCGGTTTGATCGGCGCTGGACCAAAGATGGCCGATTGATCCGCCTCCCGCAGGAAGACTTTTGCCAAGCGCTCACAGTTCCACCCAGCCAGAAATATCAGATGGATGGCGGACCAGGGACCACTGAAGGGATCGGGCTGCTAAACGGTAGTGATGACCCCGAGGCGGATCAATGCGCCTTTTTCCGCGCGCAGGTGCTGTTTTGGCTCTTGGGAGCGACGGACGGGCACGCGAAGAATTTCAGCATCGCATTGCGCCCCGGTGGTTTCCTTTTGACCCCGCTCTACGATGTGCTGAGTGCCCAAAAAGCCGTGGATGATGGTCAAATCCGCCAGAACCGGATGCGCCTCGCGATGGCCGTCGATGGACACTACCGGATCAACGAGGTGGTGCCTCGCCATTTCCTGCAGGCTGCAAAGGCGGCTGGTTTTGGTGTGGCGCTGGCGGAAGAGGTCTTGTCGGACATCGCATCCGAGCTTGAACTTGCCTTGGATAGGACCCTAGCTGGCTTGCCGGTTGGATTTCCGCAGCAATTGGCAGAATCCATTGCGGATGGCGTTCAACGTCGGGCGGCTGCATTTCATGCCCTATGATCTGCCGATCATAGTTCCACTTTATGACCCCTGAGTCATATTGGTTGCTGTTGCGATTTCATACTTCAGGTTTTGAAGCCAAATGTTAGCTCTGATTTTCTTCCACTTGCTATGGCATCGGCTATCGAGTCAGGGCGTGCCGTATCGACAGTTGAGTGCCGCCAGACCATTACCGATGGTGAACAAACTAAGGCGACCACAATTGAGACCGCTGCAAAAATTTTGGGTCCCAATGGAAGAATAAGCACATTTCGCTGAGATGCCTCGACTTCAACTAATCTCCTCAATGAAAAGTACAGGCTCTCTGCATCGAGAAGGTCGTATGTGAGAAGAAGGTTGGGATCATCCAGAAACACGAAATCTAGGTTGTTACGTGCGATCGCATGTTCAAAACGGGGATCAGTGCCGATGGGGTAAAAGCAGTTTGTTACCTCCGGCTCCAAAACGTCGATTGCCCCGACCACACGACCAAACTCATATCCCGCGCCTACAACTAACGAGAGGCTATCTCGCCCCAATGACGCTTCACCAACAAAGCGTGGGGAAATTGGACCAAACTCAAGCACTTCCTCTAATTCATCTGGTGGGGCTTCAAAAACCCTCGGGAAATAAGAAATTGTGAGAGATTTCACCAAGGAAGATCTGTCAAAAATGCTTTCGATAATGAGTGAAATCTTCTTTCTGTCAAAAGAAGTTACGTCAAGCTGTAGCTCAACGCTTCCGTCGGACTGTTCGATTTCACTTTTTAAGTGATTGAGGAATTCAGAGAAGTCCCCCGTATTCCTAGCATCTAGTGTACTAACATATTGAATGTTGTCCGCATACGCCAACTTTCCCCCGCACTGATAATCAAAAATGAGTTTGACAGGCGCGGCCTGCGCCTTGGGGCAAGACTTGAGGGCTTGAATGGAGCGGCTTTCATAGCCAACGCACCCTATAAAAATGCTAGGCTCGGCATTCTCAACAGGAACAAAAAAAATATCAACCATCTGCGTCTGCCCAGGTTAATAAATCAGGTTGAAGGGCGTAGCTTTGTTTCGTTTCTGGCAGGCCGGATAAAACTCGACTTTGACCCGAAATTGTAGGGAGTTTGTAGTAGGGAGCGAGCCGGTGGGATAGCCGGACACGGCACCCTTCAAGTTCAAACAACAGCTTCTTGCCACTGGCGTTCTGTTCTACGACCAGTGCTCCGCTATTGATGGCTGAGATGAGTGCTTCGCGAATTTCAGGCTTTACGTTTTTTAGTTCATATGAGAGTGCAGGCTCGGGCTGGAAGTCGGTTCCCAAAAGGCTTTCTGCAAGCGCATGGCCCAAAGCGTCTACGACTTTAAGCGCTGAAGGTGCGGTTTCACCCACATCAACACTTGGCACGGTTTGTGATGCAATTAGTGCCCGAAACCTGTCTACGTTGCGGGGGATAGCCGCATTTTGTGCAGTGCGAGATTCTTTCTGTGCGCCCATATCCGAGAGTAACTCATTGAGATAGTATTTAATTGCCCGAGGATTTCCTTCCGTCAGGTTCAAAAACTGATCGAAACCATGATAGTAACCGTAGCCCTTGGCGGAAACACGACGCACCGTTCTCGAACCGTTCGATGCGCGGCGCTTCAAAGGTTTCGATAGATAGTAGGATCTAATCTCGGCGATAGGAAAAACCTTTCTGATAACATTAGCTCGACGTGCTTCTCCAGAAACCGAAAGTACGTCTTCAGGGCTATCTATGCCTTTAGTTTGCATGTATTTTTTAAAACTTGTGTCTCCTTGGGACATTGAACATTGAAAAATCTTGTCTGGCTGTCTTTCAAATCCACTATCAAAGAACTTCCTTGTGCCTGCGTAAACAGCGGAGGACTTGTTTAGATAGGATTTGAACTCACCATAGGACTGTCCGCGAGCCTCACACTCGCTCTGAATCAGCTTTCTTGCGAAGCCATAATCTGGGTTGCTGAATTTGTTAGATAAAATGACGGGGTGGAAGTCTTGCCCATGCGTAGGGCTTGATGGATTGGGGATGAACCCACCTTTTTCTTCGTAGAAATCAACAAACGGAAAAAGTGAGAATTTCAAGGCTGCACGTTGGTCGAAAGATCTCAAGTTTTCATAAAGATGGGACAATATGGATTTAGGAGCAATTTCCATCTCGTCAAAGCTAATGGTCCATCGATTTACGCCCGCGAATTTAGATGCGATGTCCATGAATCCTTTAAGCATGACGAGGAAATCCAAATGTCCTCTTTTTCGCACTTCTTCGAGAGATTCTGGGTTGACGTGATGCGCAATCGACGTGCGGTATAGGTTCGCGCGTTTCAAAAGCTGTAGCTTCACGCCAAGGAATGACTTTTGGGGCTTAGGCAACTCCCAAAGTTCAGAGCAATGACTGGCAATCTTTGCTTCCTGATCATCCGAGACAGCAATCGCCCAAGGGAATTTTTCACCTTGGTTGAGCGAGGTTTGCAATGTCGCGGCTTCCTCGAAAGCCGATATTAGTTGATAAAGGCAATGATCAGTAAACAAGCCGCCAAGAATTAGTTTTTGATCTGCATCCTGTGAGAAGGTTTGCTTAACTAGGTTGGATGTTCCCTTCCAAATTGATTCCGCCGGAATATAAATTGGCAGGTATTCGAAATCCATTTCTGAAAGAACTTCGGTGAGATCCGGGCGGCGATGTAGGCCAAGAAGTCCAGGAGCAGTGATGGCTTTCAGCAACGTTGTTTTTCCAATTCCACGCGGCCCCACAAGAACTACATTTCGAAAGGATGTCACTTCTGAAAAATACTCTGGGACCACAAACGATTTTGCGATCTGAGATGCGGATGCGTTGCGAGCATTAAACTGAGACGAGTTCACTTCAAATCTCCATCATCGCATGAATTTTCGAGTTTAGCGGTAGTATTACTCTGCCGTGTGGTGCGAGCTCTTTGTTTAGAGCCTCTAATTCGGTTATTCTGAAGAACTTCAGATTCTGACATTCATCGAAGAGCGCCTCAGCCCTTAGCGTACCTGTCGCTGGCAGGTTAAGTTCAGCCAGTTCTTTTGCTAGGGCGATGACATCCACTTCCCTACCAAAGGGAACGTGAAACGGCATCAAGTCGTGTTTGCTTTTGACCCATGAGGTTCCGCTCCAACTCCACGAAAAAATCTCGCCCGCCGGAAATGTCGTTTCCGAGGTGTCGAAATCGATTATGTGGAATAGATTGTAGAAACCGTTTATTTGGGTCGGGTACGGCCTTGCAGAAAAGGTCGCGGCAGAAAACACGATTGGTGAATAGGCTGTGCCAAGCTCAGTGATTTTCAGATGTACCTGATGTTTATGCCCGTGCACGAGTAAACACTTTTTCCCAGTGTCGCCCAAAGCTTTTAAGAACTGAGCTCCGTCCTCCATCGCGTCCGGGTAGATATCCTCTAGCTCATCAACTTTGATAGGATGATGGTGCATGATTACCAGTATGTGATCCTTCTCACTTTCAGAGGCTATGCGAAGGATTTTCTCTTGCATGTCCGCTGTTACAAGCCCGACTTCCCAGATACCTTTTGTTTGTTCCGCATCTCCTCCGAGGCCATGGGCTCTGCATGTATCGATAGCTATTAGACAGCAATCCCCGAGCTCCGCTGAGGCAACACCATCTTGAAAATAGTCTGCACGAAATGCGTCATTGCTATGGGGAAATGCTGGTCGAACACTCTTGAGAAAATCTAGTCTAACTGAGGCGTCTTGAACATCCTCAGCTCTACTTAAAATATCATGATTCCCGGTTATTCCATACACTTCTTTGACATCGAGGACCGCTGCCAAATCATGAATATCTCGCCAAACTTGTAGGAATGGTAATTGCTTCGACTGGTGCGCAAAGTCGCCCAAGCATAGAATCGCGTCGACTTGCATATTTGCGTCTTTTAGGGCCGCTTCAATCGCAAATATTGGGTTTTTTGTTGAGGACCGCTCTTCAATGAAGAAGTCACTCCCTGTGCTTCCGTGATAGCCACCGTTTAGTTTGGAAAGCTCTCGTGAAACGCAGTGGATATCACTGATAATCAGGAAGCGCATGCTTGTTAAGCTCCCAGTACTGCAAGTAGTTCATTTTCGTGTTTACGTCGGCCAGCGAATCCTCCGACATTTCTTGTTACAGAAATTGGGTTGACTAGGAAATCACCAAAAAGATGGCGGAACTCTTCGCAATCTCTATAGGAAATGATCACCTTGTTCTCTTTCGACAGGTTCATGCTGACGGAATGCAGTCTCGCTAAATCGGAGGCTTCGAAAACTTTGGCACCATATTCACTAAAAACGCGTTTCTCGTTTGTGAAATAGGGGGGGTCCAAATATATGCATGCTCCCGAAGGTGATAGGTTACACAGAAAATCCTCAAAATCGCTGGATGTAAACTCGGCTAGCTGCAGGCAGTTGGATATTGCCAAAAACTCCTCTTTCGCGAGCTTTTTTTTCACTTTTTTCTTTGCACCAAAAGGTGTGTTGAAGTGCCCTTTCTTGTTTGTGCGAAATATTCCATTGAAGCAATAATGATTGAGGTAAATAAAATACGCGGACTTTTTGATAGATGTCCTCATCAGATTGAAGCGTTCACGTATGTAATAGTACTTGGCTTCTGATATCTCGATCGCATTGTAATGTTGCCATACGCTAGCCGCATCTTCCCGAACGTGCAGGTAGCAGTTAATAAGATGGCTATTTAGGTCGTTAAGGAAGGCCTTTGCGGGCTGGTGTTCGAAAAAAATGCTGCAGATCCGCAAAATGGCTCCACATAATCGCGATGGAAATCCAAATGCCCACTAATCTGCGCGGATACATTGGCTTTGCTTCCTGCCCACTTTAATAGTTTTTGAGGGGTGGTCATGGTGCTGCGGCCTGCTGTCAGTCAGAGTTGTGATTTGCAGGATATTTTATGCGTCAACCAGATTCTTCAACCCAAAGTACGGCTCAGCCTCAAAAAATAACCTATTCTGTCTGTGGGCAACTTAGCAAGCTTTCCTGAGCTGGTAAACGGTAAGCGGCTAGAAGTATCTCATTTTTATAGATGGTTAGCTGGATTGATGCCCTTTTAGCCCCCGCTTGTGCGCGCGGGCGATTAATATCAGTAGACTGCGTCGAGGCTCAACGGGCCGTTGGCCCGCTCACCCCGATCCAGACATCATTCCTTTTGTTTGGTCCGCCCAACATCCCTGACCGTGGCGGTCAACCTTAGTCCATCCCCAAAATCGGCGACCAATTTCCCCTGTCTCGCGGGCGAGCCATTCCTCGCGCGGCAAATTAGCGTCTGATTTTGGCGCAGACATTTTCTTCGCAAATGTGGCCGATTGACAGCTCCGTTCAGGGCCGTGGGTCGGGCTTTGCCCTCTCCCACTCTGTTCCGCCGAATACATGCGTATTCGGTCAGATCAGGTGGCCGAGGCGCAGCCCATCGG
>PDWI01008046.1_pt1 | contig 12534 bp, 12 predicted proteins | sample 1430891 | NCBI WGS metagenome assembly PDWI01 (sample SAMN01162508, study PRJNA174530) | Oral metagenome, whole genome shotgun sequencing project. | biome: Marine environment; feature: Marine mammal; material: Swab sample of the gingival sulcus; isolation source: swab sample of gingival sulcus... | reverse complement strand
ATAAATATCTTCTTTAATACCCGGATAGCCTATTATTTTTGCACCAACTGATTTTAATCTATTTGTTGAAATAATATTAGGTAAGAAAATAATTCTTGGTTTTACAAAAGGAATAGTTTGTATATATTCGTAATCTAAGAACATAACAATAGGAATACGCAAAAGTTGAGCAATAATCATTTGAGCTCTTGAGCCATGAGAAATTGCAATTATTGGTTTCTTTTTTATTGCCAAAGGTAATAATTGTAATGCTCTATAGATTAAACCAATAACTTTGATAAATTTATTTTTACCATAGTGTTTACCAATCGGAGTAAAATCCAAACCATATAGATCTGCAAGTAAAATAGTTTGAGAATAAACTCTTGCAGAAATTTCTACATTATATCCTTCATTTCTAAACTTAGATATTATGGGAGCAAAAAAAGGAACATGAGGAGAATTATCTAAGTCAACCCAAATTGTTTTGTCAGAATTTTTATTGTAAGAAAATTTTTGAGCCATTTTATTATTTTTTTTAATTTACGTGCAATAAATAGAATAGATTAAAAGTATTTGAGATATAGATCACTATTACAAGACTCAAAGTAAGAATTTTTACTGAAATATTTGTAAATACTTTTATTTCACATCTGTCCAAAATAAAAAATACTGAATGACCTATATGCTTCCTGTGCTTTAGTAAGTGGCAAGCCGATAAGCAGGGATAAGATACTTTACCTATTCAAAGTCTTAGATTGCGGGACAAGCCCGCAATTAAGATATTTTTTTAGCAGTTTCTAATTTTCTCAGCCTGGAAAGGCTGAGTTACTCAAAAAATCCCTTTTTTTTGAGATGAGTAGCGATAAAGTTACCGGAATATGTACCTTTACTTTTTTTTACGTCTTAAGTTTTTTCCTTTTTAATTTTTGATAGGGATTGTTTTTATACGCTTAATAAATCTTAATTATTTAAGTTATTTTCCAATCAAAACTTTTTATTTTGGACAGCAGTATAATATGATAAAGCCTAAATGCTATATATTATTTACCTTTATGAGTATATCCGTATTGATATTTATAGCTATTACTTTTTACATTACAATCATTTACCAGCAAACCGTGAAAATTAATATCTGATGTATTTAATTCACTTATTGCCCAGCTAATGCTTTCTTTTACTGTTTGTCCGGCACGAACAACTAAAACTGTATCTTTAACAATTCTTCCTAAAGAAAGTGCATCAGATAACCTTGTAATTGGAGGAGTATCAAGGATTACGAAATCGTAATAATCAACATTGTCGATAAGTTTGCTCATAGTTTCTGATGCTAATATTTCACCAGAAATATTTGTAAAAACTCCTGTAGGTATAATATCTAAGTTTAATAATAAATTAGAATCATTTGTCAATTTGACAGGTTTATAAATATTTGGGGTATCCGTTTTTTCTATTAAATAATCAACTAATCCCGAAGAAAACTTTGGAAGTCCAAAAACTTCTGCAATACTAGGATTTTTAATATCACAATCAATTAACAGTACTTTTTTACCAGATTGTGCCGCAGAAATTGCTAAATTTGCCGCTGCAGATGTTTTTCCGGCGTTTTCTTCGCAACTTGTTATCATAATCTTTTTAGGTGATCCAGATAATTTTGAAGTTAACTTTGTTTCAAATGTTCTATAAGCTTCTTTATATCTAAATTGATCATCCATCATTGTAACAAATTTATCTTTAACTCTCTCAGAACTAGAAATTGTTTTTTCTAAATCTTTTTCATAAGGTGGAATTACGCTTAAAATTGGATAATTAAAATCTCTTTCAATTTCTATAACATCGTTTACTTTTTGATCAGAAACTTGAGCAATTAAAACTCCAAAGAGTCCAAGTATAACCCCAAATATTGTAGCGGAAAGCAAATTTATTAATTTATTTGGTGTAATTGGTTTAGTTGCTTCTACAGCATAATCTAAAATTATTAAATCTTGCATTCTAGAAAGTTCAGCAACTCGCATTTCTTCTCTTTTATCAAGAAGGAGAGTATACATTTTTTCGTATGCATCTCTTTTTCTAATTAAGCTGGCTAATTTAGCTTCTTGATTAGGTAGATTTTCTAATTTTGCAGAATATTTTAAGATTAGTGAATTTATATCTTGTTTTTTCTTATCTAGTGTGTTTGTTATTATTTTATAAGCTTCTACTGTATTTTTATTAAATTTATTTAGTTCTTGCTTTATTTTTCCGATTTGTTCAGTTAATAAAACAACTTCCGGATGAAGCTCAGTCCTTTTTTGTAATAGGTCTAATTTTTTTACTTCTAATTTTGAAAGTTTATCTAGTAAATTGGAAAATGGCGAAGATATATTTTGATATTTTTCCGGTGTAAGATATGTTTGATCAATATAACCATCAGTTCTAATTTTTTTTGAAATATTTTCTAGTTTGTTGTTATACTGACTTAATTCTAAGTCGTTTTCAAATTTTACACTTTCTAAATTGGAAATAAATTCAATAAGTTTTTTTGATTGCTCATCAATTTGAACAATTTGTTCTTGAGATTTAAAGTAACTCAATTCATTTTCAGCATTAGATAATTTTTCAGAAACTTCTTGTAACCTTTCGTCTATAAAATTAAAAGTATATTTTATATTTTCTTTTTGTAAGCCTACTCTACTTTCTTTAAGTTTATCTGCAAGCTGATTTGCAATTTGTTTTGTTAAATGCGGATAATTAGATCTTGCTCCAATTTCGAAAATATTAGTTTTAATTTTTTTATCTGTAAAAATATTTGATGATAAATTTTTATAAACATCATTATAATCAAGTGTCTTAAAGTGAATTTCTCCAATATTTTCATTAGGCCAAATAAAATCAAGTTTCCAATCAGATTTTGGAATATCAGATATTTTTTTAGAATCAGACAGAATATTTTTGTTTTTTTTATTTAATAGATTAAATCCTTCTTTGTCATTTTTCTTAATTATAAAATCAGACTTTACTGTTCTTAAACCAATATCAATATCATTAATTTGGGGAAATGATTTTGGGTATAATTCTAAATTGAAATTATTTTTATATTCGCTTAATGGTAAATCTATAATAGTAACAGTTCCATCTTGTTCAATAATTTTAGAAATAAAGATATTTAATGAAAGTTCATCAATTACTCTATTAATTATATTTCTTGTATGAACTAATTGCATTTCTGTTTCAAGCTCATCTTGGCTTCTAAGTGCCAGAATACTCTGAATTCTATCTTGTTGTGTATTTTTATCAAAGATTATTTCTTTCTTTAATAATACAGATGATTGGAAGACTGGATCTTTAATAAAGTTATATAATAATGCTGCAAGAATACTTAGGACTACAGCTATAACAATTATCCATTTTCTTCTAAAAATAACACTAATGATTTCAGGTATTGAAATTTCAGACTTTTTCATGATTATATATAGTTTTATTTTATTTCGCTTTTAATTTGTAAATAAACTAGCTACGGCTACTAATACGGTAACTCCGGAAACTATAATTGAAGCATCTCTTGCTCCAACCCACCAAGTTCGTGGAACATAAACTTTATCCCCAGATTCTATACCAATATCATTCAGATTGTTTTCACCACTCAAAAATGATTCCAAATCTATTTGAAGTTGAGAATCGTTCCTCAAAATTACTATATTGTTAATATCTGAATCATTACTTTCACCACCTGCTAATGAAACTAAGTCAGTTAGAGTTTCAAAGCCTGTTAAATAATAAACTCCGGGTTTCCCAACTTCGCCCAGAATACTAATTCTATATAGTGCTTGAACATTCATTTCTGGGTTTTTATAGATTTTTGAATAGCCTGCAAATATTTCTGACTTAATCTCGCTAAAATCTTTATTCTGAGTATTTATCATTCCTAAATAAGGAAGATGTATACCTCCATTATCGTTTATGTAATAGTTACCTTTAACGGAATCTTCAATATTATAAAATGTAATCTTAATACCGTCACCAGGTTTTAAAATCTGTCCGAAAATGTTAAAACTGCTTAAAAATGAGATTAAAATTGTTAGTATTAAAATTCTTCTCGTTTGCATTCTTTTTCCAATTTTTTAAAACTTTTGTTAAAAATCTTGGCTTTAATTAGTAGAATTGAATAATTCAGTTTGTGATTTATGTCAATCAATCTGTCTTAATTAGAATCATTTGTATAGTAAGTCCTTTATATCTGCAATATTATAGTAATTTATTATTTATTTGACTTAAGGGGAGAATTCTTATTTATAGGCTATGTGATTGTTTTAAAAATCATAAAAGAAAAATACTCTTATTATTTTATAACAATCACATTTTTCAGTAGAAAACTGATATGAACACAAATAATTATCTATGTTTCTAAGTAATAATACTAAAATTATAATCGAATATTGAATATGAAAATGAATAAAATTTTATGAAAAAGAAAATTTCAATAATATTTGGAACAAGACCGGAAGCAATTAAATTATTTCCTGTTATACTAAGATTAAAACAAAACAAGTGTTTTGATGTAAATATATGTGTTACTGCTCAGCATAGATCAATGCTAGATCAGGTACTAAATGTTTTTGAGATTACACCAGATATTGATTTGAACCTTATGCAAGAAAATCAAACTCTAAGCTCATTAACTTCATTAATTATAAATTCAGTTGATAATTATTTTAGTAATTATAAACCTGATATTGTAATTGTTCAGGGTGATACAACTACGGCAGTGTCAGTATCGCTTGTCGCATTTTATCATCAAATTAAAGTTGCTCATGTTGAAGCTGGTTTAAGAACTCATAATAAGTTTTCACCATTCCCTGAAGAAATGAACAGGGTAATAACATCAAAAATTTCTGAGTATCATTTTGTTCCTACGGATATTTCTAAAAAAAATCTTTTAAGTGAAGGGATTGAAAATAAAAATATTTTTATAACCGGTAATACAGTTATTGATGCATTACTTTTAGCTAAGGAAAAAGTAGAGAAATTAGATGTTAAATTAGACGATTTTGAAAGAAGTATTAGTGAAATTACACCGTATATTTTAATAACTGGTCATAGAAGAGAAAATTTTGGAGAAGCATTTATAAGTATTTGTGAAGCAATTTCTAATTTAGCAAATAAATATTCAGAACTGAATTTTATATATCCTGTTCATCTTAATCCCAATGTTCAAGTGCCTGTAAATAAAATTTTAGGTAAGCAAAAAAATATCTATTTATTAAAACCCCAATCATATCTTCCATTTGTTTCACTTATGTTACATGCAAAAATAGTTTTAACAGATTCAGGAGGTGTGCAAGAAGAAGCTTCGAGCTTAGGTAAACCAGTTCTTGTAATGAGAGAAAATACAGAACGTCCCGAAACAGTTATATCGGGAACAGTAAAACTAGTTGGCACAAATAAAAGTAAAATTGTGGAAGAAGTATCCAAATTATTGGAAGATAAATCATATTATAACAAGATGGCAAATATCGTTAATATTTTGGGTGATGGAATGGCAAGTGAAAGAATAGTCCAAATCCTCCAGAAATCATAAAGTATAGCATTATCTTTAATACAAAGTGCTTTATAACCAATAATATTATTATTAAATTTATAAACTGTATTACATATTTTTTTATTAGAATTAAGCATATTGTCAATTCTTAGATTGAGATATTTTCATATTTACTCTAAATTCTAAATTCAATTTAGAGTATTATAAATTCTATTATTTTAGGATTACTTTTCACTTATGTAAGTAAGGCGGCGAAGCTTTAAATGAATGAGAATATTGTTTGGCATAAAACAAAAATAACTAGAGAAGCTAGAGAAGTTTTAAATGGGCACCAAGGTGCTTGTTTGTGGTTTACTGGTTTATCAGGTAGTGGTAAATCTACTTTAGCGGTTGAAGTTGAAGCTAAGTTACATAAAAGGGGATTTCATACTTATATACTTGATGGTGATAATATAAGGCACGGATTAAATAAGAATCTTTCATTTTCTGATGAAGATAGAACAGAAAATATTCGTAGAATTGGAGAAGTAACTAAATTATTTGTAGATGCCGGTATTATAGTTTTAACTGCGTTTATTTCTCCATTTATTAAAGATAGAGATATAGTTAGAAGTTTACTACCTTCAGGAACATTTAATGAAGTTTATGTTAAATGTGATATAGAAACTTGTGAAACTAGAGATCCAAAAGGGTTATATAAAAAAGCTAGAAATGGTGAAATTAAAGATTTTACAGGAATTAGTTCGCCCTATGAAGCTCCCCAAAATCCTGAAGTGATAATAGATAATGGAAAAAATTCTGATTTAGAAACAAATATTAACCAAATTGTTGAATTTTTAATTAAAAATAATATTACAACTACTAAAGAAGTATAACTATTTAATGTATAAAGAAACTAAATTTCGTTCTATAGTTAAAACAATATCTTGGCGTGTTTTAGCTACATTAACCACAGTAGTGTTAGTTTATATTTTTATTGGTGATACCAAAATTGCTTTTACTGTAGGTGGAATTGAAGTTTTCTTAAAAATGCTGATTTATTTTTTCCATGAAAGAGTTTGGGATAAATTAAAGTTTGGAAAAAGAGAAATAAAGCCTTTTGTTGTTTGGCTAACGGGTTATGCGCGTTCAGGTAAATCTGTGATAGGTAGTGAATTAACTAAAATGTTAAATGCTAAAGGCTTAAAAACTGAACATTTAGATGGCCATACTGTCAGGGATTTATTTCCTCAGACAGGTTTTACAAAGCAAGAAGTAAATCAACATATTGAGAGAGTTGGGTACTTAGCTAGTAGATTAGAAAATCAAGGTGTTTTTGTTGTTGCATCTTTCTTATCACCATATAAAGAGTCAAGAGAATTTGTAAAATCACTTAGTAAGAATTTTATTGAAGTACACATTAATACACCTTTGAAGGATTGTGAGTTGAGAGACAATAAAGGTCTTTATAAACGGGCAAGAGCTGGTAATATTAAGAATATGCCGGGTATTGATGTCGAATATGAAACTCCTCAGAATCCGACACTTAAAATCGATACAAGTGAAGTCTCTAATTCTGACGCAGCAAAACAAATTTTTAACTATATTAAAAGATACATTTAGAAGAGATAAAAATGGATAAATATTATATTACTCATTTGCAAGAATTGGAATCGGAAGCAATTTATGTCTTAAGAGAAGTTGCTGCTCAATTTGAAAATCCTGTAGTTCTTTTTTCAGGAGGAAAAGATTCAATATTGCTTGGTTGGCTTTCTATGAAAGCATTTGCTCCTGCAAAAATTCCATATCCTATGATGCATATTGATACAGGGCATAATTTTGATGAGACAATAGAATATAGAGATATGTTCATGGAAAAAATAGGTGCTAGATTAGTTGTAGCATCTGTTCAAGAATCTATCGATAAGGGTAGAGTGCAGGATGAAACCGGCAGATATGCTTCAAGAAATATAGCACAAACAACAACTTTATTAGATGCGATTGAAAGTCATAAATTTGATTGTGCAGTTGGTGGTGCTAGAAGAGATGAAGAAAAAGCAAGAGCCAAAGAAAGATTCTTTTCTCACAGAGATGAATTTGGACAATGGGATCCTAAAAATCAAAGACCTGAATTATGGAATATTTTTAATGGTAAAAAAAATATGGGAGAACATTTTAGAGTTTTTCCATTAAGTAATTGGACAGAGATGGATGTTTGGCAATACATTGCTTTAGAAAAAATTCCTATTCCTTCAATTTACTTTGCTCATAAAAGAAAAATTGTTCACCGTGATGGTGTAATGCTTGCTGTATCTCCTTTTGTACAAATTGACGAAGGAGATAAAGTAGAGGAATTAACTGTTAGATGTAGAACAGTGGGGGATTTAACTTCAACCGGTGTATGGGAGTCTAATGCAACAACTGTTGAAGATATAATAAAAGAAGTTTCTGCAAGTAGAACTACTGAACGTGGTGGTAGATTTGACGATAAGAGATCCGAAACTTCAATGGAAGATAGAAAAATAAAAGGATACTTTTAGTTTATATAGTTAATAATGATGACAATAAAATAGAATAAACGATATGGATTCAAAAAATTATTTAAATATGGAGCTATTGAGATTTACAACGGCTGGTTCAGTCGATGATGGTAAATCTACTTTAATTGGAAGATTGTTGTATGATAGCAAAGGAATATTCGAAGATCAACTTGAAGCTGTGAAAAAAACTAGTGAACGAAAAGGTTTGGAAAATGTGGATTTAGCTTTATTGACTGATGGTCTTCGTGCTGAGAGAGAGCAGGGCATAACAATTGATGTAGCTTATAGATATTTTGCCACTCCCAAACGAAAATTTATTATTGCTGATACACCCGGTCATGTTCAATATACAAGAAATATGGTAACAGGTGCTTCGTCAGCAAATTTAGCATTAATTTTAGTGGATGCAAGAAATGGAGTTGTAGAGCAAACAAAAAGACATTCCTACATTGCAAGTTTGCTTCGTATTCCACATTTAGTATTATGTGTAAATAAAATGGACTTAGTTGATTACAGTCAAGAAAAGTATGAAAGCATTGTAAATCAATTTAAAGGATTTGCTGCGAAAATGGATATTAAAGATGTGAGATATGTTCCGGTAAGTGCTTTGAATGGAGATAATATTGTTGAGAGATCTAAAAATATGGAATGGTATAATGGTGGTACATTATTGCACTTGTTAGAGACTATTCACATTTCGAGTGATTATAATCATGAAGATCCAAGATTACCGGTCCAATATGTAATTCGTCCTCAAAAAGTAGAAGGATATCATGACTATAGAGGATTTGCCGGAAGAATTGCTAGTGGTATTTTTAGGAAAGGTGAACAAGTTACTTTACTGCCATCTGGATTTAATTCGAAAATAAAATCTATAAGGAATCTTGATAAAGATATAAATGAGGCTTTCCCACCAATGTCGGTATCCATTGAGCTGGAAGATGAAATTGATGTTAGTAGGGGAGATATGATTGTTAAACCGAATAATCAACCTCATTCAAGTCAAGATATAGATGCAATGATGTGTTGGTTTGATGATAAACCTCTAGTTAACGGAGGTAAATATATTCTAAAACATACTTCAAATGAAGCTAGAGCAATGATTAAAGATATTGTATATAAGATGGATATAAATCAATTAGTGCGAGATACAGAAAATAAAGAAATTAAAATGAATGATATTTTTAGGGTTAAACTAAGAACAACAAAACCTCTTTTCTTTGATGGATACAAAAAAAATAGAACTAGTGGAAGTTTAGTCTTAATAGATGAAGGTAATAATAGTACAGTCGCAGCAGGAATGATAAGAACTTAGAATATGAAAAATAAAAGTAGAAGAAATAAATGATAGAAAAAATAAAAGAAATTTCAGTACATGCCGGTCAAGTTATAATGGATATTTATAACTCAGCAGATTTTGGTGTGGAAATGAAATCGGATAATTCACCACTAACGTTGGCTGATAAATCTGCACACGAAGTTATTGAGAAAGCACTAAAAGAAAATTTTCCGGAAATTCCAATACTTTCTGAAGAAGGAAAAAATATTGCCTATGAAGAAAGAAAAAACTGGGAAAAATTTTGGCTAGTGGATCCTTTGGATGGTACAAAAGAATTCATTAAAAAGAATGGAGAGTTTACAGTAAATATTGCTCTTATAGAAAATGAAATTCCTACAATGGGTGTAATTTATGCGCCTGCCTTAGAAGAGAAGAATGAAAATTCAAAAGTAAAAAGTGTAGTAGAAGGAAACTTAGAACTTGGAACTTTATATTTCACAGATGGGAAAAACGGTTCATTTAAACAAGTAGCAGGTCATGAACCGGAAAGGATCTTTGTAATAGAGAAAGATAAAGAATTAACAGCGGTACAAAGTCGCTCACATTCATGTGAAGAAGAACAGGCTCTTCTTAAAGAACATAAAGTTACCGATTCAATATCTATAGGCAGTTCCCTAAAGTTTTGTATGGTTGCTGAAGGTAAAGCTCAAATCTATTATCGTCATGGTCCTACAAACGAATGGGATGTTGGTGCTGGGCACGCAATAGTTGTTGGTGCTGGCGGAAAAGTTGAAGGATTAAAGTATAATAAAGAAATAATTCTAAATAGTAGTTTTTTAGTTACCGCCAAATAATCAAATCAAAGAAATTCCATCTAACTTTTTAAAATTATTAAAAATAATGAAAAATTTTGCATTAACTGGAGTTGCCGGTTATATAGCTCCCCGGCATTTACAAGCAATTAAAGATACCGGAAACAATTTAGTTGCAACATTAGACAAACATGACTCTGTAGGAATTATAGATCGATACTTTCCTAAATCAAGTTTTTTTGTTGAATTTGAAAGATTTGAAAGACATTTAGAAAGATTAAAAAGAAATGAAAAAGAAAAAGCAATTAATTATTTAAGTATTTGTTCCCCAAATTTTTTACATGATGCTCATATTCGTTTGGCTCTTCGTTTAGGAGCTGATGCTATTTGTGAAAAACCAATTGTTTTAAACCCTTGGAATTTAGATGCTCTTGAAGAATTAGAAAAGGAAACCGGCAGAAAAGTTTATAACATTTTACAATTACGAGAGCATGATGCAATTATTGACTTAAAGAAAAAAGTAGAACTAGAAAACAAGAATTCAAAACATGATATTGAGCTTACATATATTACTTCACGTGGTTTATGGTATGACTTTTCCTGGAAAGGAGTTTTAGAACAATCGGGTGGAGTTGCAACAAATATTGGAGTGCATTTTTTTGATATGCTTGGTTGGATATTCGGAAAAGTACAGACTAATCATTTATATCTTAATGAAAAAAGAAGAGTAAGTGGATATTTAGAATTGGAAAAAGCTAATGTTCGTTGGTACTTATCATTAGAAAGTGATGATTTACCGGAAAGTGTTAAAGCAGAAGGGAAACCAACATTTCGATCTCTTAAGCTAGATGGCGAAGAATTTCATTTCTCTGAAGGATTTACGGACCTTCATACAAAAGTTTATCGGTCAATTCTTGATGGAAAAGGTTTTGGCTTAGAAGACGCTAGACAATCAATTGAAATTGTACATAATTTACGAGATAAGGAAACTTTAGATATTTTAGCAAATCCACATAATCTGTTAATTAAGGAGTGAAATGATGGAAGAAAAAAAAGATTTTTATGTGAATGAATATGCAGTTGTAGATGATAATGTTGAAATTGGGGAAGGTTCAAAAGTTTGGCATTTTTCTCATGTCCAAAGTGGTGCTAAAATTGGTAAGAAATGTATTTTGGGGCAAAGTGTAAATATTGGTAATAATGTTAAAATTGGTAACTATGTGAAAATTCAGAATAATGTATCAGTATACGAAGGAGTTACATTAGAAGATTATGTTTTCTGCGGCCCATCAATGGTATTTACAAATATTTTAGATCCAAGAAGTAAATACCCTCAAGTAGGTGCAAAATACTATATTAAAACATTAGTTAAAGAAGGGGCTTCATTAGGAGCAAATTCAACTATTGTTTGTGGGAATACAATTGGTAGATTCGCTTTTGTTGGTGCTGGTTCAGTTGTTACTAAAGATGTTCCAGATTTTGCTTTGGTTGTTGGAAATCCTGCAAAAATAATTGGATGGTTTAGTGAAGCCGGGAAAAAACTAGAGTTTGATAAAGATGGGATAGCTTACTGTGAAAAATCAGGCAAAACCTATAAGATAGAAAACAACCTTGTTAAAGAAATCAATAGTTAAATTAAAAATAAAAAAAATAAAATTCAAAATTTAAAGTTGAAAAATAAAGATTTGAATGGATATAGACTTAAATAAAAGATTATTTGCTTTTGCGATTTCCGTCATTAAGTTTTGTAGAAAATTAAATGATTCAACAGAATATGAAATTATTCAATGGCAGTTAATAAAATCAGCAACATCAAGTGGAGCTAATTATGAAGAAGCTCAAGCGGCATCATCAAAAAAAGATTTTAAATATAAAATTGATATATCTTTACGAGAAATGAGAGAAAGTAATTATTGGATAAGAATATTACAAGAAATTAATAATAGAAATTTAGATATTGAAAGATTAATAAATGAATCCGAAGAATTAAAGAAAATATTAGGTTCAATAAGTTCTAAGATTAATATAAAATAAGTTGTAGATAGTAAGTATTTATCTTAAAAATTTTCATCTTATAGTTTTCTTTTATAATTTCTATTTTTCACTTTTTTTAATTTTTCCTTTTGAATTTTTACTTTCCCCTTTTGAATTATCTTTTCCTTTTTAATTTCTAATTTTGAATTACAAAACGGAGTTTAAATGAGAGTCCCATTATTAGATCTCAAAATACAATATCAATCATTAAAAAAAGAGTTAGACGAAGCAATTTTAAAAACAGCTGAGTCACAATATTTTATTTTAGGTCCCGAAGTAAAAAAACTAGAAGAAGAAGTAGCAAAATTTCTTGGAGCAAAAAAAGCAGTTGGAGTTTCATCGGGTACAGATGCACTTCTTATAGCATTAATGGCAATTGACATAAAACCAGGT
>PDWI01008045.1_pt1 | contig 12534 bp, 7 predicted proteins | sample 1430891 | NCBI WGS metagenome assembly PDWI01 (sample SAMN01162508, study PRJNA174530) | Oral metagenome, whole genome shotgun sequencing project. | biome: Marine environment; feature: Marine mammal; material: Swab sample of the gingival sulcus; isolation source: swab sample of gingival sulcus... | reverse complement strand
CTAGTAATCTATGTCCTGCTTCACGCATATGCGCCTCCTTATATAATTTTTTATTTAGAGTTAATACTCTATCACTAACTTTATTTGCATTTGCTACATCATGAGTGACAAGAATAATGGAAATGCCCTCTTCACTGACTTTCTTTTTAAGATATGAAAGCACCTCATCACCAAGCGCTCTATCCGTAGATTTCAGTGGTTCGTCCATAATAATCACCTTGCTTTCAAATGCCAGTGCTCTCGCAATCGACACTCTCTGCTTCATACCACCGCTAAGTTTCGAAGGGAAAAACTCTCGGTAATCCTTCAAATTTAGAACACTTAATACTTCTATCAACTCTTCGTCGCTAATTTTTTTATTGACAAGCTTCACATTGTCCCATACACTGAGCCATGGAAGCAATCGATCTTCCTGAAATACACACGAAATTTTGTCCGTCTTTTGAAAAAGGTCTGCCTGAAAATCGTCGTCCAATCCAAGTAAAATATTGATAAATGTAGTCTTCCCAACACCGGAATACCCCATCAGTGAAACAATTTCTCCTTCCGCAAGGGTGAAGTCCACGCCATCTAAAATCTGCTTCTCACCAAACGACTTGTAAAGTCCTTTTATTTTAATTAATTCTTTTTTATTCATAATTTTTTATTTATAAATCTACTTGTTTCTTTTTCATACTAATCTCAGTTTAATTTGCATATACTAAATCGGGTGTTTTTGGGAATTTTTAAATAAACACGACTATACAGTCTAATTTGAGATTAGTATCAATTTCATTAATTCTCGCCTACTCATAACTTGTTCTTCTCTTTATAAAATTCATGGCGTTTTCTAGGATGTAGTATAGACACACCATAATAACCGTCCAAGCGATAACCGTCTCCGGTTCAAGATTCAGCCTAGCAGTTGTGATTTTACCACCAATACCCGTCGACGTTGTAAGCACTTCTGCCATCACTACAATCTTCGAACCCATGGTAAGTCCAACTGTAATCGCCGTCCAAATCTGCTGACGAACCGATGGCACATACACTTTGAATACCAAATCCAAATTTGAAAGTTCAAATACTTTCGACATTTCTAAGAGTTTCACGTCAATATTTTCAATGGATTCAATCACCTGAATCGAAATCAGCGGAATCAGTGAAAATGATACGATAAAGATCGCGGGAATTCCATTGAGTCCAAACCACATAATTGCCATAATTAGTACACTGACAGGGGGAACGACCTGAAAAATATTGAGCATCTCTTTTAAAACATCTTTTAATTTTGGAATAATAAACGACGCCACGCCTATGGCAATCCCCAAAGTCACACTAATTAGCATTGCGATAAACAGTCTGAAAAAAGTTATGCCGATATTTTTTAACATATCAGGGCTTGTGAGAATTACACCCAGTTGCTTCGCCACCATACTCACCGGTGGAATTACATTTGGTTTATTGAATAAAGAAAGTAGGTACCATAATCCTATTATCAGAATTATGGCACCAATAACAGTCTTAGTCTTCTTTGAAATACATATTTTCATCTGGAATCTTACCACCTACACACTTCGGGTTGAAGTCAAACAGCAACTGATAGAACTCATCAAGCTCTGGTTTTGCGTCAATCGCACTTTTGTAGTATATTCCCATATTCGGAATTGCCTTTGCAATAATTGGTTTTTTCATACCAATTTTCTCTTCTGCAAGCGCTCCTGCTTCCTGAGGATTCTCTTTTAGCCAGTCAAGTGCTTTGGCGTATTCTTGTTCAAATCGAACAACCAAGTCTTTATGCTCACGTGCAAATCTTCCTGAAGCGCCCATTCCTGCATTTGGAATCATCTGATCAGTTCCACGAACTCTCTGGAACTCTTCCTCATACGCCATAACCACTTTCATTTCTGGATTTTTCGTAGTAACAATACTCACAAGTGGCTCAATCAAAACACCGTTGTCTACTTTTCCGCCAATCATCATTTCAGCAAGTTCAGTTTTGCTAGTATAAATAATTTCATAATCGTCTTTTGTAAGACCAGCATCTTTCAAGAAGAACTGTGCTAGTACATCCGGTGGAGAAGATTGTAGCGGGATATATACTTGCTTATCCTTTAAATCTGCCCACGTCTTTACATCGGGATCTTTTGAGAGGAAATAAGCAACGCCCCAAGTGTTTACATTAGTAAGTTGGACATCAAGCCCTTTATTGTATAGCTTTGCAACAACAGTAAGCGGGAACGCATACATATCATTTTGGTCGCTTTGAACCATTGCGATAAGCTGTTCTGGAGTCTCCCAAAAATCCAATACGATTTCCACGTTTTCACCCATTGCCTTGTCTTGCATCATTCTCAGCACTGGTAGTATCGGTGGAGCTTTTGGTGCGCCAACTCGGATTACAATAGGCTCTTCCGGTGCAGTAGTTTCCTCTGCCACTGTGGTCTCTTCAGCACTTGCAGCTTCTGTTGTTTCAGCTGCTTTGGTAGTCGCTGCCTCAGTAGCCTGTGCAGCGGTTGTCTCCGCCTTCGTTGTGTTACCCCCGTTTCCACAAGATGTGAATATAAGAATAAAGGCTAACGCCAAAGATAACAGTAATGCAGTACGTTTTGTACCGTGTTTCATAAATACCTCCTGTGCATACCTTGTTTTTATCTAAGCAATTTCATCTAAGTGGTATGCTGTATGTATAGCCTAACACGATAAATAAATAACGTCCGTTGCAATGGCAACCACTGTTTTCAACCCCTCCCGCTTTTACGCCTTTTCTTTATTGATAATCATTATCAATTGCAACGCTTTCAGCGATTTCAAAAAAATTATTAATTATATTAAGGGGATTTCTAAAAACCATTTTATACGACCCTATTCAAGTAATTCTTCGTGAAAATCAAATTTTCCAATGCCTCTATACTTGAGTGCTAGAAATATAGTTTCCCGACTAGGAGCCCTTCAGCTCCGCATATACTTGAGTGCTAACCCTATAAATTCTCGACATGTGCCTCGCTCGTTACGGACACGCAGAATAGAGGCTTTTGTAGCCACAGGCTACATCCAGCTAAGCAGGTTGTGAGGGTATCGAATTTATAGGTCTAGCACTCTACTCAATAGCAAAAGATAGCGAACTAATCATTTTTTATTTCGCTATTTTCACATTCGGATAATATTTATCTTTTTTGTAATTTTAAAAATAAAATCATAGTGCTTAAAAATCAAAAAATAAATTTTTCAGAAAAAATTCGAATTTTATATTGTAATTTTTTCGAAATTCAGTTATATTAATAAATAATAAATTTATTTCAACCTATTTCTTTTTGTGTCAGTATGACACGTGAACAAGTTTCTTTATTTAGACCATCTGTCGAAAAATAAAAAATGATTGTCGGAGGAATAAAAATAAAGTTCTTAACCTAAAGGAATTGAATTGAAGAATTTCATTCAGAGATTTTTCTGTTTCTGTTTGAAATTTAACAAAGCAGAGCTTCTATTAAGTTCAAATTTAAACGTTCTATCCCCTCAAGGGATTCATTGTTGTACTTTAAATTTTGAACTTATTAGTAGGAGTTTGCGTAAACAAAATGGAGGTTATATGGAACTATTAAGTCGTATCATTGATACTGTCAACGGGTTTGTATGGGGCCCAGTCATCATTGTCTTTCTCGTAGGAACGGGACTGATTTTAACCATAGGCACAAAGTTTATACAATTCAGAAAAATGGGATATGCATTTAAATTGCTGTTTTCCAAAGAAAAAATGGGCGACGGAGACATCACCCCGTTTCAGGCACTGATGACATCTCTTGCAGCCACGATAGGAACCGGAAATATTGCAGGCGTTGCTGGAGCGATTGCTTCAGGAGGTCCAGGTGCAGTATTTTGGATGTGGGTCACGGCAGCAGTCGGTGGTGCCACGAAATACGGCGAAGCGGTCTTGTCGATTAAATATCGAATTACCAATGAAGCTGGCGAAAAATCAGGCGGTCCAATGTACTATATTAAAAATGGTATGCACGAAAAATACGGTGGAAACTGGGCTTGGTTAGGCTGGCTTTTTGCTTTCTTCGGTGCATTCGCATCATTTGGTACTGGAAATCTAACACAATCAAATTCCATCGCATCATCACTTGAGACATCACTTGGAATAAACCCAATGATCACAGGAGCTATCTTAGCAGTACTAGTCGGATTAGTTGTTATTGGCGGAATAAAAAACATCGGTAAAGTAACTGCTAAAATAGTTCCACTCATGGCGATTGTCTATGTTGTTGGCGCGCTTATTATCATTGCAAAAAACAACGCCATGGTTGGTACTGCATTCTCAATGATTTTTAACAACGCCTTTCACGCAAAAGCGGTAACAGGTGGACTTGTTGGAACCGTTATCCGATACGGTGTTGCAAGAGGTATTTTCTCCAATGAAGCCGGTCTCGGTTCAGCACCTATCGCACACGCTGCATCACAAAATAATGATCCAGTAACTCAAGGGATAATCGCATCACTCGGTTCTTTCCTAGATACTATTGTAGTATGTACAATGACAGCACTTGTTATCTTGACATCAGGACTTGTAACCATAGGCTCCGATGGATTAATGAACATAAAAGATGGTCTCGCAGATGCTGCGCTGACAACAACAGCGTTCCAGATTTCTTTCGGAAGTTTCGGGGGATTCATTGTAAGTTTCGGACTCATATTCTTTGCGTTTTCAACTATTCTAGGATGGTTCTACTATGGTAGCAAATGTCTTGAGTACATTGCAGGATACAAAACTGTTCAAATATACAAGGGCATTTACGTCTTGCTCATATTTGTAGGCTCATTCTACAAGTCAGGTTTAGTATGGGGACTTTCTGATGCCTTCAACGGCGCTATGGCAATTCCAAACTTGATTGCCCTACTCTTCCTATCACCTGTCATCTTCACCATGACCAAGGAAGCCGAATTGTCAGACTCAAATTAGAAGATTTTCAAATTGAAGAATCTAAAATAATATATGGGGACTTCTAAAAACTTAAAAATAGTTGATAATTTTATAAGATATGCGGAGGTAAAATAAATTTTTTAATACTCTAAGCGGGTTCGGAAGAGAGCGAAATCCAGTGAACGTAGTGAACTTAGTGGAAGTCACTTGTCCAAAGGATATATCGCGAAGCGATATAAATTGCGTAAGCAATTTGGTGGCTTCACGAATGAGAATGAGTGTAGCTCATTCGCAGTGAGGGGCTCTCTGTATCGCTGCGAATGGAATTCATCCATTCTTGCTCTTGAAGCGTTTTATTGTTTCGCTCAAAAAATATAAGCAAGCTTATATTTTTTTCACTCACAATTTCAGCACTACGTGCTGAAATCCTTTCGGATTTAAAACCTTCCGTAGCGGTATTAGAAAAATTTCATTTTACGTAGCATATCGAATAAATATACTTTAAAGTTTTTAGAAGTCCCCATTTGTTAAATAATAAACATATGAAATTATTCTAACTTATCAATCCAAAAAGAGTTCCGATAATAGGTAGAATAACGACCGTAATCACTGCCGCAATCGCTAGCGCCAACCCACTCATTGCTCCTTCCACCTCGCCAATTTCTAAGGCTTTGGAAGTACCTACTGCGTGGGAAGAAGTTCCAATCCCTACGCCAATCGCTATCTCATCTTCTACTCGTAGCAATTTTATAACAAATGGTGCAATAACCGCTCCAGTCATACCAGTGATAACAATCCCCACAATAGCAATCGTGAAATCGCCGCCAATTTCCGCTGCTAGAGGCGCTCCAACAGCCGCTGTAATTGATTTTGGCATAATGGAAAGAATAATCATACTGTCAAAACCAAATAACTTCGAAAGCAAAACCACACAGATTATAGAAGTCACACTACCAACCAAAATTCCTCCCAATATTGGCACCAAATTCTTCATCAGACGACCTAAATTTTTATACAAACCGACAACCATTACAACCGTTGCAGGGGCAATCAAAAACGAAATATATCGTCCACCCACTGCATACTCTTCATATGAAATGCCTGTTAATTTCAAAAATGCAATACATAAAAAAATGCAAATTAAGAGTGGATTCAAAAGAGGAGAACCAGTTTTTCGATGAATGAATTGTCCTACTAAGTACGCAGCCACCGTCAGTGCAATACCAAAAAAAGGGCTTACATAAAAATCCATTACTTTTTACCCCCTATTTTTCTCAGAATTTGAACCGTCTTTATCGTGACGACCATCGTGATAAATGTCGTTATAACAAGTATAGCAACAAAGGGAACAACAATATCTTTGATGGCATCAAACTTGACCATCAGCCCAACTCCTCCCGGCGCAAAAAACATCGCCAGACCACCCAAAAGAACTGCTGTGACCACGTCAACATCCTCTGGTTTCACCACCTTTGTGAGTAAACCAATAAACAAAATAATCATGCCATAGACACTTTCAGGTACCGGAAAATCAATCACACTGCTTAAAATATTCCCCAAAAACAGACATAGTGCTATGATTAAAATTGATTTCAGATGCTTCATACTCCCTCCGTTTTACTACATTATATTTATTATCATTTACCCCACTTCACTTCATCACCTTTTCCATAAGCGAATCATAACTATCCACCACATCATACTTCACATTTTCCTTACTTATAGCCTCAAAATGCTTTCTAGCACAACTTATCTTTGCGTCTTCAATAGGTCTAATTTGCATTGAAGACATAGAACCTTTTGTTTCCGCTACAAAATATATATGCTTAATATGACCTTCATAAAATGCTATCGCCCAATCAGGATTATACTTTCCAACTGGCGTAGATATATAAAACCCTCTAGGGAGTTTTACATACACAGCTACATCATTACTGGCATCCAACTCTTTTGCAAACTCTCTCTCACCAGTAGAATCATAAATGATATGATCATACAAATGTTTTTTAGACTTGATTGCATTTTGATCTAGTTTACCTTTCATAGTAGCATCCGTAAATACATCTTTCTCATACTTTTCATCTAAAATACTGTAACTTATATGTTCTATCACACAAGCTGCTTTTTCATCATTTATAAGTCCACCCACTCTTACAATGAATTCTTCTGGATTCTCCTTGAACATATTAAATTTACTTTCATCTATGCTCTTTAATATCTTTATAAGCGCCCGTCTTGTCAACCCAGTTTCCTCTACTAATTTACCAACCAAATCATACTTTATGGTAGAACTAACCACATGTTTCGCATCATAAATACTAGACTTTTCTTTTACAAGAGCTCCAGCTTCTAATAAATCTTCCTTAGAATCTATATTCTTCATTTCACCAAATTCTACTTTATAATGAATTTTGCTGACATGAAGATTTTGGTTAATAGCACAAACAGCATTCTCTATTAACTCATCAGTATCAAAATCTACGTTATATACTGACTTAGCATTAATTCTATCCCAAAGTTCTTTAAATTCCTTGCTACTATACTTCTCTTCAACAAGTTTAAGTTCAATATTATTACTGCGAGCATTTTCAGGCAATAATTTAGAACCATCGTAAATACTATCTACTATGCCAAGTATATCTGCCTTACTGTCAACAACTTCTTCAGCTACCTTAACAACGCCATTTGCCTTATCTTCATAGTATTTATCCGTAAGTACGCCCTTTTTATCTATGTAATCATTTTTAATCATATCAAAGCAAATAGCATCAGCAAGCTCTTTATCAATCACTTGCTCCAATCCCTTATCATCAAATATTACCTTACCTACAAATAAATCAGCATTCACTCTAAGCGGGCGGTCAGATATAGCTTCCGCTAGTTCGCTCTGCAATCCCCTAGAAAAATCATCGTAACTCTCATTGGCAATCACTGTAAGTACATTAACATTAAAAACATCATCTCCTAGCGCTCCTGCATCCATACGTTCGCCAGAATCGTTTACACACAGTCTAAGCCCACGTCCTACCTCTTGTCTTTTTCTAACCTCACTCGAACTTTGCTTTAATGTGCATATTTGAAAGACATTCGGGTTATCCCAACCCTCTCTTAACGCTGAATGAGAAAAAATAAATCGAACCGGAGACTTTTGAGGATTTCTTTCTAAAAGCAATTCTTTATTTTTCATGATGAGGTCATACGCATCTGTATCTTCAGAAACATGTTCCTTCTTTTTTATTTTGCCATCCACCATTTTCCCTTTTTTATCAATAGAAAAATAACCAGCGTGAGTATTACTCGCCTTTAGGACATCTAAATATTTTAAATACTCCTCATCTCCGAACTCTAACTGCATTTTAGAAATTATATCGTTATACTCTTCTTCAAAAATGTCTGCATAAACTCCATTAACAGCATTCCCCGCTTCATCATACTGCCTATACTTAGCAACTTCATCAATAAAAAATAACGACAAAACCTTGATACCCTTGTGAAATAATTGGCGCTCTCTTTCTATATGTGAAAGTATAGTTTCTCTTATCTGAATTCGCCTAAGCCCAATTTCATCAAGGTCACCAATTACATCGCCTGCATATATTTTAATTCCATTTAAAAACTCTATTGAATCATCCCGACCATCTATCGCTTTTACGACAAAGTTATCCTTATATTCTTCTAACTCTCCTGAGTTATCATATAAATTATAACCTTCTCCAACATTTTTACTAATGCGTTTAATTCCACTTTTTCCTTTGTAATTAAAAGAAATCGTTGCACTAGGAGCCTGCTTGGACAAATTTATACTTTCTAAATAAACAAAACTATTTGTTGATTCCACCCCACTTTTGCTAATTCCTTTTACAGCAATCTTTTTTACCAATCTTTTATTATAGGCTTCCATCGCATCTAAACTGTAAACCATATTATAGATACTATCGCTCTTATGCGTAGCAGAATATCTAAGTGTCATAAGCGGATTTAACTCTTTTAGCTTTTCTTTCGTCTTTTTTCCTTCCACAGACTGCGGCTCATCAATAATCACTATTGGATTCGTCTTAGCAATCACATCAATAGGTCTCCTAGAGCGAAACTCATCTAATTCCATATATATTCTTCTAGCATCTTTTCCGCTAGCATTAAATGCTTGGGAATTAATAATCATTACATTTATCGCACTATCTGACGCAAATGTATCTATTTCATGTAATCTTGCTGAATTATAAATAAAATATCTGATTTTTTTGCCGTATTCTTCTGCAAAATGCTCTCTGGTCAATTCAAACGACTTATAAACACCTTCACGAATGGCTATACTAGGCACTACAATAATAAACTTACTCCAACCATAAGCCTTATTTAATTCATACATTGTCTTAATATAGGTATATGTTTTACCAACCCCTGTTTCCATAGCTACTGTTAGATTATATCTCCCTTCTAACCTAGCAGACGGCTTTATATTATTTTGTCTTTGAACCTTTTGCAAATTTTCCAAAATCGTTCCATCACTAAACGCTGGTACTATTTTATGATTTCCAAAACCAATATAATCTTCCTCATCTGAAGCGGTGATTTGATATTCTCCCCTACCTCTATCCATCCTGTATGTCGGCGTAAGATAGGGTTGACCAGAAAAAACATCTACCACTGCTCTCGCTGCATCCGCTTGAAATTTTTGGTGTTTAAATTTTAATTTCATCTTCTCTTCTCCTATATTACCTTAATACTTGTATCGGGTGCTAACGATTTAAATATCTCTTCGACATTTATTTTAGCTGGGCTGTCTTTAAAACTACTATCTCTAAATACCGCTCTAAGTGGATTTTTCCCAGCTATCCACCTCACTACTTCATCGCTTATATTTTCATCAAAACAAGCTATCAAATCTCCGTCGTTATAAGTATGTACTGTAAAACCATCTATCTGTTCAGAATGATATGGCATATCAAGAGTAAGTCCCCAATCAAGAAGACAAGCAAATAATAAATCGACATCTGTCCGATCTTCTTTTATATTTGACTCCAATTCATCAAGTAAAGTCTGGCTATACTTATCAACAGAGTAATAAACATCTTTCATATTACTATCATCAAGTTTTAGTACTCTAAAACCTATGTCTAAATTTTCTATCCCTTCCCTGTCTTTGTTTTCTTCTTTTATCTTTTCGCCTGCTCTACGGATACGCTCCTTGCCAATCTCACAAATATTTTGATAACCAGCTTTATAGGCTTTAGACTTCTCATCTGTTTGCTCTGGTAGTTGTACCATTATAAACTTACGCTTGCCTCCATCTTCAGCATTAAGTTTCATCACCGCATGAGCAGTAGTAGCTGAACCCGAAAAGAAATCCAATACAATAGAATTTTTATCATCACGCGTAGTCCTTAAAACCTCCAACAGATACGACACCGGTTTGGGATAAGAAAAAAAATCTTGCTTGAAAATCTGCTTAAGTTCCACCGTCGCACTCTGATTCATGTACATATTTTCGGTGCATTTCAAACTATGAACAGGCTCAAATATATTTTTTAAATCATTCTTGTATCTTTTAAATATAAAACCGCGTTCTCCATCCTTGTATTCTTTTTTAAATTTTATTTTTCCATTTTTAATATAACTTTTCATAGTGCTTTCTGAAAAAGCCCAATACCTGCCATTGGGCGGAAAATCAACACGTTGTGTATATGGATTTTTGATACCAAAATTCGTACCATCTCCACCGCTTTTGGCACTTGGGTCTGCTGAACACCAATCCCCATTCGAATCGTTATCTGGATTGGAATAATTAGAAAACGTCTTTTTATCACCTATCAAAAAAAGAGCGTCTTTTTTCTTTGCATAAATATAAGCAAATTCATGTTGCAAATTAAAGCCCGTACTTTCATCTGCCGTCATTGATTTCGTTTTTCGAACCATCTCGCCAACAAAATTTTGCCTTCCAAACACTTCGTCACAAATTTTCTTTAAATTCTCCTGCTCGTTATCATCGATGCTAATAAAAATAACCCCATCATCGGTAAGTAAATTTCTAGCAAGTAAAAGCCTAGGATAAATCATCGAACACCAATCGGAATGAAATCTACCATTACTTTCTGTATTTTTAAATAGCCGATTTCCTTCTTCATCTATCTCTCCTATCTTTCCTTTATACTCTTCAGTACTCATCTTAAAATCATCTTCATAGATAAAGTCACCCCCTGTATTATACGGCGGGTCAATATATATCATCTTCACCTTGCCAAGATAACTTTCTTGAAGAAGTTTAAGGACTTCTAAATTATCACCCTCTATATATAGATTTTCCGTATTATCCCAGTCCTTACTTTCCTCCTTACAAGGTCGAAGTGTTTTTCTAATTGGTTTATTCGCTTCGATGATAGACTGTTTCTTCCCAACCCAAGTAAATTCATAGACCTCATCACCATCTACTAAGTCCTCTGATAACATCTGTTTTAACAATTCAAAATTAACAACCTCTTTTAAATTTCCATCTTTATCTTTAGATTCTGTAATACAATTTGGAAATAGCTTTTTGATATTATCTATATTCTTAGCCGTCATATTCACCGACTCCATTTTTACTTTATCCATTTATAAAAATCTCCTATTATTTCACCGCTTTTTTCACTGATTTTACCAGCTTTTTCATCTCTTCCGCCCTGGCAACTTCTGGCTCTTCCACACCATAACGCGTCTGGCGATAAATCTCAGTAATTTCTTTTCCCTGTCCACTCGGGAAACGCTTAAACTGTGCGTAACTCTCCAGCACATTCGCGCTTGTTTCTGAAATTTGTTTTTCACGCTCTGCCACTGAAAATACAGCCTTCATAAAGTCTATATACGCCTCGCGAATCTTTTCAGTAGGACTTTTTCGGTAAAACACCCTAAAAATTCCCCTGCCCTTGCGGTTTTCAGTCTTTTCTTCAGCAGCATCCTCCGAAATTTTTTCCCTAATTTCCTCAAAGGCAGCGATTTCACTTGCACTACTTCTTCTAAAATACAACACCAAAAACAATAAAAACACTGTGAACAGCGGAATAATGGCAATCCACTTATTAAAGGGTTTCACCTGCTCATCTGGCGCTTCCTTAAGAACATCATCAAGTGTGCCAACAATGACCATACGCTCTGATTTATCATTTTCATAAACCAGTTTCTCTTTTTCTTCGACAAAATCTCTGGTATCTTCTGGCGCTTCGGTTTCATTAGGTATCATATAAAAAATGCTTGCCACCGCATGTAAAACTTCTTCGCCAGCTTTCAAAAATACGCTCTTTACAAGCCCTATTACTCCGCTGGCAAAAATCAAAATCACGATAAGCGCAAAAACAAGCGCAACCATTAGTTCACGCCGTCTAAATCCTGCATCTCTGATTTCCACCCTCAAATAACGAAGCAAAAAGATGGATGCCATCAAAAAAATCACAAAATAGAGCGCTGACGACGTAATTGCAAGATAATCATGCCTATTGTACGAAACCATCAATATAAAAAACACTGCCACTACCGAAAACATCGACAAAAACTTAAACTTTCCGACAAAAGAAGCGTGCTCCAACACCGCTAGATGTGCCAAAAGAATAACCATATGCACAATCCATATAAAAAGATACCACATACGAATCACTTCACCA
>PDWI01008044.1_pt1 | contig 12535 bp, 9 predicted proteins | sample 1430891 | NCBI WGS metagenome assembly PDWI01 (sample SAMN01162508, study PRJNA174530) | Oral metagenome, whole genome shotgun sequencing project. | biome: Marine environment; feature: Marine mammal; material: Swab sample of the gingival sulcus; isolation source: swab sample of gingival sulcus... | reverse complement strand
CTTCTAATTATAAATATCGGGGATCTTCCATTTGATCCCACAATTAGGAGTCTACACCATTTTGGGGTTTCCGCCGCGCGAGCGGCTTCGTTCAACAAGCGTTTTGAGCCGCCATGGATTTATGGCAGACAATGTCACCGGCAAATCCTTTATACGCTTTCAGGCTGTCAATATATGTGTTGAGGGTCACAGGACAGCCCCCGAATTACCAATCATGCTCATATGTCTGCCATACTTCTTTTCTGACGTTCTCCATTGGCGATGCTCATTGACAAACCCGTATACCATAGAGTAAGAATTCGGTTCAATGAAAAAGCCAAAGGCAATGCGCACGCTTAAACATCCCAAGGCAGATCGGGACTTTCACCAAGGTTGACCACAACACCGCACAAAAGAAACATATAGATATCAGGACGCCATTGATGGAAAGAAAATATGAAATAAAATCAAAAGAGACACTAGAGACGGTAAACCGCTTGTTTGACTGCGGTATTCGCCGCATGTCCCTTATTCTTCGACATTCCGCCTGATTTTACCACAAGGATTACAAAAGAGAACCATTCATGGGATTGACAGACGAAGGAAAATCATTCGCCTTTGATTTTGGAAAATGCCTGCCTGAAGTCGCTGCCCCGACATTGTATTCAAGTCCTTTTAGCAGATGTATTGAAACCGCGTATCTCATAGATAAAGGCTACACGTCAGCCCATGGTACATCCCTGCCCCACCCCCAGACCCATGACCTGCTTGCCCCATTTTACATCAATGACCTTGAACGGGGAATCACCGCCATGCAAGCATCAGGCACCCCGGCCTTTATCAGAAATTGGTTTGATAAAAAAATTGACGAATCCATCATTCTAAACCCGGAGCGTACTGCAGATGCCATTACCCAATTTATGATCCAACGCCTGTCGGACCTGTCCGAAGGTGAAATTGCAATGTGCATCACCCACGATTGGAACATTTCCCCGCTTCTGGAATTCAAATTTGGGGTGCCCATTGAAACTGCAGGTGATGTGGATTATCTGGAAGGGGTACTTTTTTACACACAAAACGGCCATACCATGGCCATTACCAATCGCTTAGACCCTATTGAGGTCTGGGCATAATTACACACGGGCCAAAAAGATGGCACGGACGGGTGCTGGGTATCCTTCAACGGTTTTGCAAGGATCATCGGGATTCAGAAAATCGGCCAGAGACTCTGTCTGAATCCAGTCTGTTTTTCGCTGTTCTTCTATACTTGTTGTACTGACATCTACGCACCGGATCTCTTTGAATCCTGCCCGATCCAGCCATGATATCATGGCTGCAAGGTCTGGAATAAAAAACACATTGCGCATCTTGGCATACCGGTCATGGGGGAACAAGCATAGGTTACGTTCCCCTTCAATCACAAGGTTCTCCACCACAATTTGCCCGCCAGGACGCAGGCTCTCCCGGATCTGGCTTAGCATTTTAACTGGTGATTTTCGGTGGTATAAAATTCCCATGCAAAGTACGAGATCAAAGGCAGCTTCCATCACTGGCAGTTGGTGGTATGGAATGGGAAGACAAAACACATTGGTATGTTTTAAATATTTCTGTACGGCTTGATATTGATAATAAAAAGAACTTTGGGGCTCCAATCCAAGAACAAATGTCGGATTTTGTGCCGCCATTTTGAACATATAATACCCGTTAGAGGACCCGATATCCAAAATACGACGCCCTGCAAGCGGCGGTAAATGGGGGAATAGTCGCTCCCACTTCATCCAGGACTGCCATTCCGCATCGACCTCAATGCCAAAAAACTCAAACGGCCCTTTCCGCCAGGGGCAAAGCCCCTTTAATCCAGCCAGTAATTGTTCTTGGACATCGGCATCAAGCACGGCTGCCTCCCCGACCCTGATGTAACGCCCATCCAGATCGACATCTTTGGGCGAAAGTGCGGGCATGGCCTCTACCACCGTCTTGAACCGAAGAAAGTTTCCCTTTGCATTATCCAAAAAATTTCGACGGTCTTTGACCACCGCTGCCAAGTCATCATACCAGGGTGCCAGACCACACTCACCAAACCGTTCTAAAAATCGTTCCATAATCCTATAGGTTTTGTCGCTTACGCCAACGCAAATTCCAGTTTCACTTCCTTACAAGCTCTTTTTTAAGCAACTTACTTGATCGCCATCATAGAGACAAAATTAAACCACTTAAGCCACACATTAAATGTGGAGAATCCTGCGGCCAGGATCCGTTTTTCATGGGCAACCATAGTATCTGGAATGAGCACCTTCTCAAGTGCATCCCGTTTCTGACTGATTTCCAGATCAGAATACCCGTTCTCCCGTTTAAACTGGCGATAAAAATCTAACTCCATCTGGGCCAATTCAGGATCTGGATTCACGGTTTTCTCCGTAATCAAAAGGATACCACCGGGGTAAAGCCCCCCATAAATTTTTTGGATCATCCGTTCCCGTTTTTGCGGCTTGAGAAACTGTAATGTCAGATTAAGAACCACCACCGAGGCATTTTCAATTTTAATATCCTGCATCCCTGCGCAAACCAGGTGTATATGTCGCTGACATCTATCACTGTGATAGGCAGATAACCGTGCTGCATACCGATCAATCATTGGCCAGGAGTTATCAACCGCTGTTACGGTAAACGGGGCATCTCCAAACACCTCAAACAACAGCAGTCCAAAATTCCCGTGGGAACATCCAAGATCGTATATCCGTGTGCCTGGCCGATAATATTTTTGTGCCATTCTTGCTTCCTGTTTGAGGGCCTCTGCATAGAACGGCACCGAACGTACCAACATATCCTCAAACACACGGGCCACGTTTTCATTAAATCTAAAAGGACTAACTGTTGTTTGTTTTTCTGCAAATACCCTATCTTTTTCTAGCATATCATTCAGCGTAGCAGATCCATTAGTTTGTGTATACATCGGTAGGTGGCAATGATGATGAATGATTATAGTTCCCGGCGCAAAGCCAAGGCGTCTTCATTTTCGGGATCAATGCGCAGCACTTGGCGGACATAATTATCTGCCTGGTAAATCCGCCCCTGTTGGTGGTAAATTTTTGCAATTTCGAGTTTTGCCGCTGGATCTCCTTTTTTCTTTGTATCCACATTGCGAAAAAATGTCAGCGCTTTTTCGCACGCCCCTTTGTTGCGGTAGGCGTCACCCGTTTTGAACATCAAATCACAATTGGAAGGATTTTCTATGAGAATCTGCTCCATGAGACCTATCGCAAAATCCAGCTCTCGGTATGCCAATGCCACATCAATAATTCGATGTTTCAAATCAGACCGTCTCCTGGCCCGACGGATCACCTTGGTAAAAAGATCAAGGGCTTCACTCTTATATCCGCTTTCCATGAGGTGCTCCCCAAGACGGACAGCCTCTCCAAAATACCGCTGACTCAAATCAAGAATTTGCAAATAGATTTTTGTGGCATTATTATATTCTTTTTTTTGTATGTAAATTTGTGCCAGATGATTCCGGGATGCGGTATCCTGTTTATTCACCGAAATCGCTTTTTTCAGACATTTTACGCCAATGTCAACTCTATTTATTTTTATATACAACAGGCCAATCTTTCTAAGAATCCTTGATGCTGAAGGCTTGTATACCAAGGCCTGCCGCAAGGCATCAATGGCGCCTTGGAACTCACCGGCCTCCTCAAGTTCCCGCGCCTGAAAAAGATGCTGGGAACATGCATCCGGGTGATTGGCATTGTCCACCACGGATTTAATCTTTTGATCCAGAGATTCAAGGGTAAGGGGTTTTAGCAGATACGCATCAATTTCGTATTCTGCCACCTCAGATACAATATCTCGCTCATTTTCAGAGGTTACCATGATCACCGGCATATCCCTGAGCCCCTTATCCTGACGAAGGGCATTGAGCATTTCGCTACCGTTCATCACCGGCATGTTCCAATCGATAATCGCCAAGTCGCAAGGCGTGTCTGCAAGGATTGCCAAGCCCTTCTTCCCGTTATCGGCAAATAAAAGGGTTTTACCAATATTCAGATTTCTGAGCATTTTTTTGATGGTCAGTCGCATACTTTTCATATCATCCACCACCAGGATGGACATATTTTCCAGATCAATCATCTTTGGGCAACTCCGCTAAAATAGTTAAACTGCATTTTCATATCCTTCAAGCGGTCTGACGCCCCAAGTATGTCTCCTTTTTTAGCAGCAGTCTCAAGTGAAAATGCAGTTTCTTTGAGTTGTTCCGCATTGACATTGGCAGCAGAACCTTTTATAGCGTGGGCGGCTAGCTGGATCGCTTCGGCATCGCTATTTGCCACAGCATGGTCCAGATTATCCAACAATTCGATAATTTCCTGGAAAAAGGATTCCAGGACCACCCTCATCAGCTCTTGATCTCCTCCAAACCGCTGGGACATTGTATCTCGATCAAACACCGGAGGTTCTCCTGATACTTGGGCCCATCCTTCATCCCACATATTTTCCGATATTTCAGGATCAAACCTTTGGACAGCGGTTTTGTTAAGATGGTGCTGGAGCATCCTTGCCAGCAGGGCCGGCGCCAGCGGTTTAGCAATAAAATCATCCATACCAGCTTGAAAGCATTTTTTTCGATCTTCTTCAAAGGCGTTCCCAGTGACAGCGATAATGGGCACTTGCGACACACCTGCCTGGAGCTCATAGGCTCGAATTTGCCGGCAGGCTTCCAATCCATCCATTTTCGGCATTTGACTATCCATAAGTATAAGATCACATTGACGGGTTTTGGCCATTTCAAGGGCTTGAGCCCCATTTTCAGCTTCAAAAACAACGTACCCCTGTTTTTCAAGAAGCAGACGGACGGTCATTCGATTGGTTTCCATGTCATCCACAACGAGTATTTTACTGCCGCGCTTGCGGGTTTCGGCCAGGGTAAACCGGGTAATGATGGGATGTGTGTCAGAAGCACTTTTATCATCCATCAGCGACAGCATGGCACTGATGCAGTCCCCTATAATTCCCGGTTCCAGTGGCATGCTCAAATACCCTGAAAACCCCAATGTTTCAAACTCCCTGGCATCGCCTTTTTTCCCCACTGCCGTGACCAGCAGCCGTCTGATTCTGGACAATGAAGTATGCTGCTGAAGCCACCCGCCCAATTCTCTGGCATATTGATCCGATTCACGAACCTCCATCACCACCACATGATAAGGCTGTCCTTTTTCCTGGGCATTGACCAACATTTCAAAAGCAGCATCGATTTCAGGTACATGGATATAACGGATCTTTGCTGTATCAAGTGCCTGGGAGAGTCCGGGGCTGATCTGAGAATTATCTCCTACGACCAGCACATTCGCCCGTCCGTCTAAAGCAGGTAAAAAATCGACCACCACCTCCTCTTGGGCTTGCTTGTCCAAAGGCAATTCAAACCAAAAGGTAGAGCCGATCATTTCAATACTTTCGACGCCGATCTGGCCGCCCATTTTTTCGATCAAGTATTTTGAAATCGACAGTCCCAGGCCGGTACCGCAGTGTTCCCGGGTGATGGAGGAATCGGCCTGCACAAACGGAGAAAACAGCGTGTCAAGCATCTTCTCTTTGATACCAATGCCGGTGTCATCCACACTGAACCGCAGCACTGCAACCTTTTGCCCATCGGTTTTAAGTGAAATGGAGAGCGTCACAGATCCATTGTCGGTGAATTTAATAGCATTGCCCGTCAAATTTAAAATGACTTGGCGAAGCCGACCAATATCGCCTTTAAGTAGTTTAGGCACATCAGAATTGATGGCATATGAAAATTCAATACCCTTTTGTCGGGATTGGAATTCCGGTAAAGACACGATATCTTCAATTGCCACCTCAAGATTAAAAGGACGGATATCCAACTCCAGTTTCCCAGCCTCTATTTTTGATAAATCCAGAATATCATTCACGACAGACAACAAGGCTTGTCCAGAGCTGTATACGATATTTGCATGTTCGCGCTGTTCTTGATCTAAATTCGTATCCAAAAGTACATGCATCATCCCGATGATTGCGTTCATGGGGTTACGGATTTCATGACTCATATTGGCCAAGAATCGATCCTTTACTTCCAACGCATCCTGGGCCTCTTTTTCCACCCGATCAAGTGCCTGTTCTGCCGCTCGGATGTTCTGCTGCGCCACATGATGCTGTACACTGGCCAGATATCCCACGCCTGAAAATCCTGTCGCCAGTATAATAAAGTATAAAAATCGGTGGGTGTTCAGGTTCAATACGCCAGGTCCCGGCGACGGTATAAAATAAAAAAAGGACACACCCGCAAGGATAATACCCATAGAAAAATAAAATCCCCTTTTATCCGGGTAAAGCGCTGTGGCTGAAGGAATCAGGAACAACAACCCGACTCCCGGGCTGTAAAATCCGCCGGTCAATTGAATAAACCATAGGCTGTATCCAAAAAAAATAACAATCAGGCTTCTGTAACGCATGGTGGCAGCATTAGCATTTTCCATCAACAGGTTCATAGACCAGACCAAGCAGATTCCTGCCATACCCGGCACAACCAAGGGCCAAGCGTTTGCGTAGACAGCCAGCCCCGTAAGCAAAGCCATCATACCTGTCATTAAGAAAGATAATTGTATATGCAATCGTTTAGGGATCATAGTATTCACAATCATGTGTTGATATCAGATGTTCTCTTTGAAAGAATGCGTAAGGCGCCCATGTTTATTACATGAAAGAACTTAAGTTGACCAATTCGTTTTTTCATGATGTGTTGGGGGCTACCGCAGTGAAAGACCAACCCGGCCTACGGCCGTTATGCACGAATCTTAATCTTGCACTTTTAATGTTCCCAAAAGTATAACTGAATAAGGCGTTTAAAGTCAAATTAATTCCCAGTGCAGTACAAGAAGTGAAATGGTGTCAAGAATGGCATCGTTTTTTCTGACCATGGACCTTAAATTTGGTATTTATGGCTTGACTTTATAAAAATTAATATATATTAAAACAAATTAAAACAAAGTGAATAAATTATGAAACTAAATAGTATTAACACTCTAATAGTCCTTATTATCGTGGAGGTGATTCGTCACACCTCCTGGCGAAGGGGCTATTAGTGGCTTAAACTAAATGAAACTTGAAAAAGCCGTTACCAGCCCCGAGGGGCTGGTAACGGCTTTTCTGGTTTTTAGGAGCATGGAACTTAAATGAGAAGTCATATTGCAACAAAAGGAATTGCCCGGGCCCCCCACAGGGGGTTGATGAAGGCACTTGGATTTTCTGACCGGGAAATTGCCCGCCCACTCATCGGCATTGCCAACTCTGCCAATGAACTGATTCCCGGCCACATACATCTGGATCGGATTGTGTCTGCCGTCAAGTCTGGGGTGACCGCAGCAGGTGGCACTCCCATGGAGTTTTCTACCATAGGGATTTGCGATGGCATTGCCATGAACCATATGGGCATGCACTACTCCCTGGCCTCCAGGGAACTGATCGCCGACAGTATTGAAGTCAGCGCCACAGCCCATCCCTTTGATGCCATTGTGATGGTCCCCAACTGTGATAAAATTGTTCCAGGCATGCTTATGGCAGCAGCCCGGTTGAATATACCTGCGATTTTTGTCAGCGGTGGTGCCATGCTCACAGGAAAACACCCCAAGGATAGAACCAAAAAAATTGACCTAATTACCATTTTTGAGGGTGTGGGTGCGGTGAAAACTGGCAAGATGACCGAAAAGGAACTCCAAGACATTGAGGATGCGGCCTGTCCGACTTGTGGCTCTTGTGCCGGCATGTTTACGGCCAACTCCATGAATTGTCTCACCGAAGCCATCGGCATGGGACTACCAGGCAACGGGACCATCCCGGCCCCCATGTCTGCCCGGATTCGCCTGGCCAAAGAGGCAGGGTTTCAAATCATGGACTTGTTAGAAAAACAGATCACCCCAGACAAGGTGATGACCCGAGACGCGTTTATGAACGCCTTGGCCGTAGATATGGCCTTAGGATGTTCAACCAACACGGTGCTTCATCTCAAAGCGATCTCCCACGAAGCGGGCGTTGACATTGATCTGGACCTGATCAATGAGATCAGCAAAAAAATTCCTCATCTGTGCTCGTTAAGCCCTGGAGGCCCCGACCACATTGAAGATCTGGATGCTGCTGGTGGTATCCAGGCGGTGATGAAGGAACTTGCCGACCATGATATGATCAATACAGATCTGATCACTGCCACGGGAAAGACCATTAAAGAAAACCTTGAGGGCGTTTTCGTAAAATACCCGGAAGTGATTCGCCCGGTCGAAGATCCCTACCATAACCAAGGCGGGCTTGCCGTTCTTTTCGGCAACCTGGCACCAGAAGGCTGTGTGGTTAAGCAATCCGCCGTTTTGCCTGAAATGATGACCCATGAAGGGCCAGCCAGGGTGTTTAATTGTGAGGAAGACGCCACCAAAGCCATCATGGACCATAAAATCATTGCTGGTGATGTCATTGTGATTCGCTACGAAGGACCGGCCGGGGGGCCTGGCATGCGTGAAATGCTCACCCCCACATCGGCCATCGCCGGTATGGGGTTGGATGCTAAATGTGCCTTAATCACTGACGGACGGTTTTCTGGCGGCACCAAAGGCGCCAGCATCGGCCATGTCTCTCCAGAAGCTGCCCAGGGCGGCCTCATTGGTATAGTTGAAGAAGGAGACACGATCCGCATTGACATCCCCAACAAAAGCATCGAACTGGTGGTGTCAAAGGAGGAGATAGATGCCCGACGCGCCAGATGGTCCGCTCCGGAACCCAAAATTAAAACAGGATATATGGCAAGATATGCCAAACAGGTTTCTTCGGCCGGCAACGGTGCGATATTCAAATCAAGTGAACTTTAATCAAAATACAGGAGAAATATAATGAAACTCACAGGGGCGCAGATTCTCGTTAAAATGTTAAAATCCCAGGGAGTGACTACCATTTTCGGATACCCCGGTGGTGCCACCATTGATATTCATGATGAACTTGACCGACACACAGATATCAACCATATCCTGGTGCGCCACGAACCTGGGGCCGTCCACGCAGCAGATGCTTATGCCAGAGTAAACAAAAGCGTCGGGGTGGCCCTGGTCACCTCTGGACCCGGGGCCACCAATGCGGTCACCGGTATTGCCTCTGCCCATTGTGATTCCATTCCCATGGTGGTCTTCACTGGCCAGGTTCCCACGGGACTTATTGGTAACGATGCGTTTCAAGAAGTCGATATTGTTGGCATCACCAGACCGTGCACCAAGCATAACTACCTTGTCAAAGACCCCAACAAATTGGCCGAAATTATCCAAGAAGCCTTCTACATTGCCCAATCTGGACGCCCAGGTCCCGTGCTTGTGGATCTGCCCAAGGATGTGACCCAAACGAAAATAGAATTTACCATGCCCGAACCGACCCAAATGCGGTCTTATAAACCCAACTATAAACCCAATAGAAAACAAATGAACACGGCCATTGAAATGCTCAAGGCCGCTAAAAAGCCGGTCATGCTTGGCGGTGGAGGAATTATCATTTCACAGGCAGCCCAGGCCTTCACTCAAATTGCTAAACTGGCCAATATTCCAGTGACCGCAACCCTTATGGGATTGGGCTGTTATCCAGGATCCGACGACAATTGGCTGGGGATGCTGGGCATGCACGGTACCTATCGCGCTAACATGGCCATTGGCACCAGTGATTTGATTTTTGCCGCCGGCGTCCGATTTGATGACAGGGTCACCGGCAGTATTGAGAAATTTGCACCCCATGCTAAAATTATCCAAATCGACATCGATCCCACCTCAATTCATAAGAACATTGAAGTGGACTGCCCCATTGTGGGGGACTGCAAAATGGCATTGTCCGACATCCTGAGTCTTATGAAAAAGCAGGCACCTGAAGAGTTTCACCATGGTAGGGATGAATGGCTCGCACGTATTGATGAATGGAAGCAAACGACCCCGCTTAAGTATGAACAGGGAACTGACACCATCAAACCTCAATATGTTGTTGAAAAATTATACGAAGTCACCAAAGGCGATGCCATTATCTCCACTGAAGTGGGCCAGAACCAAATGTGGGCCGCACAATACTATCATTTTGACAAACCCAACCATTTTATTACTTCCGGCGGCCTTGGGGTTATGGGGTTTGGTCTGCCTTCAGCCATTGGTGCCAAAGCCGCTTGCCCTGATAAACTATCTGTTAATATTGCCGGCGACGGGTCCATACAGATGAACATCCAGGAATTGATGACAGCCATCGCCTCGAATCTTGATGTTAAAATCGTTATTTTAAATAACCGGTTCCTTGGCATGGTTCGCCAATGGCAAGAGTTATTCTATGACAAGTCCTATGCTGCCACTGATCTTGAAAAGAATCCAGATTTTGTAAAATTGGCAGAAGCATATGGCGCATCAGGATTTCGGTGTGATGACCCGTCCAAAGTTACCGAGACCCTGGAAAAGGGGCTCAATATGCCGGGCACTGTGGTCATGGATTTTGTTGTTGACCGGGAAGAATCTGTTTACCCCATGGTACCTGCCGGGGGATCAATCACCGACATGCTCTTAGTTTAAAAAGGAGAAGCCCCATGAAAAACAATAGATACCTTCTCTCCATTCTGGTAGACAATGAGCCAGGTGTGCTGTCTAGAATTGTCGGGCTGTTTTCAGGCCGGGGATTTAATATTGATTCATTAAGTGTGGCCAAGACCACGGATCACAATGTCTCTATCATTACCATGGTGACCTATTGCGATGCACAGGTCATCGAGCAGATCAAAAAACAACTCCACAAGCTGATCAACGTCATCACGGTGAACGATCTTACGGCCAAACAATATGTAGAGCGGCAATTGGCATTGATTAAAGTGCGTGCAAATACTGAAAAACGGGCGGAAATCATGCGTATTGTTGACATTTTCCGCAGTAAAATTGTGGATGTGGGACCATCTCATTTCACCATTGAAATCTCCGGAGATACTGAAAAAATTGATGCTTTTGTCTCATTGATGCAGCCCATGGGCATTGTGGAAATTGCATCCACCGGCGCCATTGCCCTGGGCAGGGAGGGTCGAAAATGATGCCCCCTGATCCGAAACAGGCGCAGCCTGTAGAAGGCCGGAAAAAAGCCTTGCTCTACGATACTACCCTTAGGGACGGTATGCAGGGGGAGAACATTTTCTTCTCTCCAGAAGACAAACTCAAAATGGCTCTGCGCCTTGATGATGCCGGCATCCACTACATTGAAGGGGGATGGCCGGGTTCAAACCCAGGTGCCAAGGCATTTTTTGAACTGGCCCGAAACCAGCGTTTCAATACCTCGAAAATCACCGCCTTTGGCGCTACCCGCCGCCAGGGTAAATCCTGCGAGGCAGACGCCAACCTTAAGGCATTAATCGACTGCGGTGCACCGGTTTTAACCATTTTCGGAAAATCCTGGGACCTGCACGTGGAAGATATCATGTCCAATACCCGGACAGAAAACCTGGCCATGATCGAAGAAAGCGTCGCCTATCTACGCGCCCACGATCGTGAGGTGGTCTACGATGCAGAACATTTTTACGACGGATACAAAGCCAACCCTGAATTTGCTTTGGAAACCCTGGATGCTGCCTATAATGGCGGCACCCGAAGCCTTGTGCTCTGCGACACCAATGGCGGCTGCCTCCCCATGGAGGTGGATACCATCACACGGGAGGTGGTTACGCACTTTGCCGACAGGCCGGATGCCATTTTTGGCATCCACACCCACAATGATACAGCCATGGCCGTGGCCAACGCCATCAGTGCCGTGCATGCCGGTGTCACCATGGTCCAGGGGACCATCAACGGATATGGGGAACGTTGCGGCAACGCAGACCTCACCGCCATCATCCCCATCCTGGCCCTTAAGATGAACCGAGATTGTATTAGCAAGAAAAATTTAGCCAAACTCCAGTCCCTGTCCCGATTTGTATCTGAAATGGCCAATATGCCGCCGTTGGGATCAAGACCCTTTGTGGGGAAATCTGCCTTTGCCCACAAAGGCGGGGTTCATGTATCCGCCATTATGAAAAATCCCAGGGCCTATGAACATATGGCACCCGAAGATGTGGGTAACAAACGTCGGGTACTGGTATCGGAGCAGTCGGGCAAGAGTAATATCGTTTACAAGGCTGAAGAGCTTGGGGTAGACCTGGGTCCTGATGACACTAAAAAGGCATTGATCGTATCTAAAATCAAAGAGTTAGAAAATCAGGGCTTTGAATTCGATACGGCCGATGGTTCACTCAAGCTAATCATGGAACGGCTCACTGACCAGTATAAATCCCGGTTTGACCTGGTCTCTTTCAGGGTATCTGTGGAAAAAGATGAAGAGCGCCCCTGTTACTCCCATGCCATGATTAAAATCCGGGTGGGGGATAAAACGGAGATCACGTCTGCTGAAGGGGACGGGCCCGTATCTGCCCTGGATAATGCCCTGAGAAAAGCCCTGTCCGCTGTATACCCTTCTGTCAACGATATGCACCTGGTGGATTTCAAAGTCCGTGTCATTGATGGTTCAGAGGGTACCG
>PDWI01008042.1_pt1 | contig 12537 bp, 9 predicted proteins | sample 1430891 | NCBI WGS metagenome assembly PDWI01 (sample SAMN01162508, study PRJNA174530) | Oral metagenome, whole genome shotgun sequencing project. | biome: Marine environment; feature: Marine mammal; material: Swab sample of the gingival sulcus; isolation source: swab sample of gingival sulcus... | reverse complement strand
CTTGCGCAATACCACGCCCTTGTTCAAGCATTGACAAGCCAAGCGATACTACTGCGATAAAAAACAAAATACCGACGCCTATCCATAGCGCTTTTCCAATGTTGTTATCCATTTTTTCCTCCTATTGCAACATTAGTTTATCAAAATACGTCTGCATCTCCATGATGCTAGCGTAAATTAACGGAAACATAAAATACAAAATCAACAGGCTATAAAGCGGTGTAAACCCTATTACGCGCCCAATGTAAATTTTATTTTTAACCAAATTGTGTCCAACTAGTTTACGCTTGTCTTGATAATACAATTTTTCTGATTCAAATTCATTAAATGCCTCTTTAATAGTCAACGATTCAACTGAACTTAATAAGTGATTAATAATGGTTTGATAATCAGACTTATTTGACGCTTTTTTTAAGTCTTCAAGCGCTTCTGTTGCACCGGCATCGTACTCCATCAAAGCCTTTTGCAACGGTATTTTAAATAATTTACTAAATTTTTCAAACCACTCTAACACTTGATCAACGGTTAAGTGTTCAATGTCCATTAAAACCATAATCAACAGCTGAAAACGAGCAATCTCTAAGTCAATTTCAGTTTTTAAAAGACGCGCTTGAATATAGAGATAAAACTCTGGCAATAGCCACCCCAGCCAAGTAAATAAATACAATATGACAATATGTATTAAATTAAACTTTGACTCAGATAATTTCTGCTGTTTTTTCAATATACGCGTCACTGTTGTCTGTTTTTTCTCGCCGCTTAAACCGTATTGTTTTGTCAAGTAGCTGTCAAGCGACTGACTTGTCCATTGATGTTGTGCGTTCAACACTTCGTTGTCAAAAGCCGTCAATTGCAGCGCCGCTTCAAGTGCTTTACCCTTTAATTCTCCCGCCAAAAAACCAGACGTTGTCGTTGGTTGTTTAAGAATACTATTGCGACTAATTTGTAAAGATGTAAATATAAGTACAGCAACGACGACAAATGCCAATGATGCGCTAATCAATTTATGTACAAAATGATATTCCATTTTTATAAAAACCAACGCGCGACGTTGCCTATCAAGTAGGTTGCGATATTTCTTGTTATTCGGTGATGGCATCATTCGCCTTAGTAAACCGCTTAAGTGGTTAGCGATTCGACGTTCAAACTTGTACTGCGAAATTCGCTTTTCATTAAATTCGCTATAGTCTTGTAGCCGACGCATTAGCGTAAAGCACAACAAGACGATTACTAGTAGTACAATCTCTAGAGAAAACCCCAGCGCGCCTTCATAAAAAACTTTGAGTGGATAAAAACTATGGCTTGCCCAATGTTTAAGTGGTTCCATTGCAAAAATTGGAATAATCGTAATGATGTTCATCGCCTTTAAACCAAACAACAATTTTTTGCGTTTGATGATATCGTCTTTCAGCTCGCCACTTAAATGTGTCAAGCTCTTGACAAATGATGACCCATTTGTCTGCTCTGAATCACCATGTTCTCTAATAATATGCGATAACCCCGCTAATAATTTTAGATAAGCATTGGGCGCCGATTGGTAATAGCGCTGAATCGCCAGTTCGCCATCAGCCTCCGTTATCGCTTGATATATCTGATTGGCATGTTTATAAATAGTCGCTTGTCTTTGCGCATCTAATCGATCAATTGCCGACAGATAAGCATCATCTATCATGCCTGTTTCAAAATATGTCGTTCGCAGATAGTCAATAAAAACAACCATTTCTTCTAATAGATTTAGCTTTATTCTGCCGTAATAATAATCTGATAGCATTTCAATGATGAAATAAAGTACCACAATTAGCAAAAGCCAGCTATACCAATGACGAATATAAGAAGCAAAAAATAGTAATGCCAGTACCATCAGTAGAGATAAAGTAGCAAATACTTTAATCGTTTGCTCAATTAAACGCGTTTCGGATACAGCTGAAGACATGGCAATTTTCTCTTCAATCGATGACAAAAATCGTCTAATTAACGGCACTTTCAACAAAATTTTGTACAGCATGTACAACTTTTTATTGAATTGTCTATCCAGTGGTCTTGTCGCAATTTGAATGCGTCGTCGTCGCAAAAATACGATTTGCACGACTAACAACACAGTAGCCGATAATGCAGTAACAACCCCAATCAGTCTAAGCCAGTTTGCCGATATCATGTTGTATCTCCCAATTTTTTGCAATAAATTCTCTAAAATCCGAGCGGTCTTCAGCAATCATCATCGCCACCATCGCTTCGATTTGCTGATTAGAGGGCGGTTCGCAAGCAATGTATTTTTCGCCGTCAAATTTAATAATGTCACGTAAGACATATTGATTACTGCTTGATAAAGATTTTAAATATTGCGTTACATTAGTCATAAAAGCACGATTAAGCGCTTCACCAGACTTATCAGCTAGCGACAAATCGACGACTGCTTTATCTTCCGACGGCACAATTTCGGTGATTCTTTCCACGTATCGGTTGCCCTCAAAATCGCGGTTCAAATGAATATCAAAATTAACGACGCTGACAACTTGCTCTTCAGCAATTTCTTCGTTGCGAAAAACATCGCATTTTAAAAGACTATTGCGCAAGGCAAGTATTAAGTCTTTCGTCGTCTTAGCATGATGTGTAAAGAGCGTAAAAAGGCTTGCTACTTGCGTCATCTGAATCATCCAAGCGGCAACTTCATCTGTTGCAACTTCACCTAAGATATTAACGCTACCATCTGTTTTCTTTTGTATGTCTAAACCCATTTGACCAGTGATATAATTGGTTTCTTTAAACGAGAGAATATTGCGCTTGGGATAAAGTTTTCTTAAGTGTAATTCGAAAGCCATCTCTTGTATGCGCAGCGTTAACGTGCCGTATATCGCGCCAATCATCGCCATTAAAAGCGTCGTTTTACCCGACCCTTGCGAACCGGTCAACGCGGTGACGCGTCCACCTTTTGCCAAATAGCGTATTAAATTAATTGGCAATTGACTGTTTTGCCCAACGATTAGTTTATCAAGTGTCGCTCGCTTTAAGTTAAATTTTCTGACAAAGAATGCCCAACTTTCGCTAAAGTTAGGGCGCACGACTACAATGCGCGAGCCGTCAATCATTTCGTTTATCTTATAGCCTTTACTTTTCGATAACATACCTGTATTGTTATAGCGGTAGATATTCTGGCAAACTCGGCGCAATTCATCAATACTACCGAAGCTAAGACACGATAAATGAATTGAAATACCCTTAAAAAATACCCAAACGCTATCGTAGTTATAAGGTATCTGTTTATATTTTTGTATCAGCGTTTCAATATTATCAATGGTATCAATAATGCCCGAAACGCCACCACTGACACCATCAATATCCATGTCGCGCAGTTCGTCAATAACTGAGAACCCCTTATATTGCTGATATATTTTTTGCGTTAAAATATTAAATTTATCTTCTTTTGTCAAGAAGAATGACTCTTTGGCAAATATTTTTAATATGTCTTCTTGATCGATTTCGTAAAAGCGTTTTCCGCCATCGATTTGATTGATTTTAGGCTTGTCTAGCCGATAGTTTTCGACCAACTTAGCAAAACCTTGTCGGCCATACTGTCTTTTATAAAAGTAGAGAATAATGTCAAACTTATCGATAACACTTAAGCGATTGACGTAATCAAAAGGTATTATTTGATTGATGTTCTTTTCGTCAATATAACTTTCAATTAATATGTCATAGATGATGTCTTTGACATATTGCTTGTCTTGTAGCGAACCGTAAACGCAACGCCTAAGTGCCATAATTAGTTCACTGCGCTTAAAGATTTCTCTATCATATGCTTCTTTCGATAAACCTAAGCTATCGATGTTGGTACGCGTCATGTCGTTAATCGCCTGTTTGACATAAGCGAGCACATGCTGATACGTGTATTTTTCAGCTTCGTTAATCCATTGTTCACGCGAACTGGACGATTGCGAGCGAAAATAGCCAGCTGTAATCAATATTAAAATAACCACTGCAATGCCATTTAATAACATGTCTTCTCCTACTCAACTAGTTGCTTTGATCGCAATAACATATGTGTACTCTTATTGACGACGTTAAAAAATGTTTGTTTTTTATCGAGTTTTCCTCTGTAATAGTGTCGCCCAAAGAATTCAAGCATATTGCCCGTATTCATCATATCAACAATTGGCGCATAGCGCGGAATTGCGATAACTGATTCAGTAGAAAGCAATTTGCTGATTTGGCGAACATTTAGTTTCAAATCACTTTCATAGTTGCCTATACAAATAAATAAAGATTCCTTTATATCGTTTGCTAAGTCCGCCTGAACAGCGCGCACCGAATCAATCAATTCGATATTTTGGCTGATATTGACGACAACAATATCACTAAATTTTAAAATTGATTCAACATAGTGCTTATTAAGACCACTGTGTACATCTAACAACACGACATCATAGGTCGATTTAGACATTTCTAAAATCGCTTTAAAGACATCAATTTCATTTTCGCTTTTTTCCTCTAAAGACATGCCTGAAAGCACATCTAAGAGCGAAGCTTTTAATATCGGCGTCGTATAATTTGAAATTGACTGCGCCTGCAATAAGCCATTGCGCGCCAAACGCATTAAATCATTTGAATTGCGTGGCGAAACAGATGTATCACGCTTGTATTCTGGCAATAAATAATCTCGCAAATGACTATCATTTGACTGCGCCGATGTCATCAGCACGCGCAGCTTATATTGAAATGCCGCACATAACCCAACCGATAACATATTTGTTGTCGTTGCTGATTGTCCATGATGCGTCGACCAAAATGCTATAATCATGTTAACCCCTCTTAATCGTTTTTTTCAGTTGTCTGATCGGTTTAATCTCACTGTCTATCATTGTTTTAGCTAAGCTATAGTAAGCATTTAAATGCTGGCGCCCAATTGTTTTTAATGACATCTGCTGCGTTAATTGACAGTTATAATGACGTTCTTTTTCAACTTCGTCGAATGTAAATACCACTCTATTGGCACAATCAATAAACCGCTCAAAGTACATATTATAAACATAGTCGATATCCTGTTTGACATCTAATGCATTCAATAATACAAATTGCGCTGTGTCAATATTAAGTGTTTCGACATAAGAACTAAGCGATTTAATTGCAAAAATATCATGATTAACTACCATTAAATAATCATCTGCTGCCGGATAAAACCCAAAGTAAAGTACAATCTGTTCGTCTTTTACTTGGTTAATTTCATCGTAAAATGACACGCCAGACATTTCTAATATATTAAATTGATAATTGAACAAAAGCACTTGATAGGGTCTGTCTTGTACGATACAGACACTGCTATCTAATAGTTTTATAACTTGGGACAAGTCTAATGTGAACATCAAACTATCAGCACTCGCCTGCGTTATCATTGAGATAATCTTTGCCATTAATTACCACCATCCATTCCACCATTATTGACGTCATCTACTTCTTTCGACGACACATTATCTGCCGTTTCAACCACACTATTTGTCTCTTGAGCCGCCGATTCAACTGCGTTATTGGGAATTGGCCGCGCCGTGATAGCTGGTAAGTTAATTAAGCTATCTGATAATTGTTTGCGCTTTTGCGCTTCTAAGGCAACAACTGCCCTTTCGACAATATTGGGATCTTGCTCGATTAGCGCCATAACATCTTCATTGGCGGGATAGGTCACTTCAGCCGGCGGCTGACTGCCACCCGAAACGTAAAGCGTCGTATACAAATAAGTGCCTTTATGTAAATAGGCGTCGACCAACGCCGATGATAAACGCAAGATTTCAGATTCGTTTAAGTGAAAAATGCACAGTTCGTTAAGCGCATCATCTTCTAGTTTTTTCTTATCAACTAATACTTTTTTCGATAAGACAATATAATCTAACCCCGACGGAAAACTAATGCGCACATCAACCGTATCGCCTTTTCGTAAAATTGATTGCGTTAACAAATGACCAATTTCATAAACGCGCAAATCTTTTGGTAATGTCTTTGCCGAAAAAACCATATTGTTGTATAAATACGTGCCGGCCGCTAAATCGCTGCTAACACTTAAACCCTCAATAGGTTGTTTTGCATCGAAAAAATCACCCGTTGCGTACTTATTAGGTAGCTCAACAATTTCAAAATCGGTCGTCTTTAAAACATCGTATTGTTGTAGATTATTGGTTAACTTGACAACTTTCGTCATCGCTGGATTTTGATAAGTCTCAAGCAGCATTTTATAATTGTTAAGCGTCTCACTTTGCTGACGATAGCCGCCAAAGTAATAAGCCGTTGACAAAACAATAGCCATTACAAGCGCACCTGCTACAAGCCCTAAAATAAAATTCTTTGTACGCCTCCTCATTTATTTCCTCCCCAAAAGTTAAAGCGTCGTCTGCGCCTATATTTGCCAACTAAATGCCGATAGCATTCAGTAAAATTACTATTCATTAGCGGATTTGGTATATAGCCAATCGCATTTAGTCGTTTTTCGTCAATATCTAACCAATCAGCGAGGTCGATGACGTCTTCACGCTCTGCGAGATTGACGACAAACTCGACATCTTGATATTTTAAAAGTTCAAATATCGTTTGATAACCACTTAAAGCCCATGCACTCTTTGGTAAAACCACAATTTTTCTGTGCGCTTTTAAAAAGTCATTCAATAAATGCGTGTGCGCACCATAGTCAATAACAATATTCGTGTTGCGGCGTGTAATAAGTGTATTAAACGATTCGGCTTTGACATCTTTTAAAAATTCGATGCCCTCCGCTTTAAAGCTGTCGCGACCACTGTTGTGATTTATGCTTCGACTTGCAATAAAGTTTTCAAATAAATTTAAATTAGTCTGTTCAATTTTTTGTAAATAAATCGTTTTCCCTATATGTTTGGCACAGTATTTTGCAATGGCAATCGCTTGATGCGTACAACCGCAACCGCGGCTTAGCCCCATGACACCGACAATGACTTTGTTTTCTAAGTGACTACTGGTTGGTGGCGACACATTATCTTTTAAATGATACAGACCGCTATCAATCAACGCCTGTTTTATTTCGCCAACTGTCTGATAACGTTTTGCTGGGGTCAATTGCATTGCTTTTTCAATGATATTTTTTAACGCTTCGGCTTTTTCGCCTCTAAATTTTCTGAACTTTTCGGCTTGTCCCACCTCTGACCAGTGTTCACCACTGTATAAATAGTAAATTGTCGCCCCCAACGAATAAATGTCAGTGCGTTGATCTGATTGCGCACCACCGAATAGTTCTGGCGGCGCGTACCCTTTAGTCCCCAAATAAACAGTGTCTTCATCACTAGTTGGTTTGTATGTACGCGAGGTGCCAAAGTCGATTAACGTTAGCTTGCCATCATGCGAACGAATAATATTAGTGGGCTTTAAATCGCGATAAATAAGCGGCTTTGACCTATTATGTATATAACTGAGTACATCGATTATTTGTGTGCTGTAATCAACTGTTGCAGCAAGTGATTGCGGCCCATGCATATCGACGTACTTTTCTAAATCTTCACCTGCGATATAATCGCGTACAATATAAAAGTAATTTGCATCTTGAAAAATGTCGATAATACGCGGCAACTGAGCATGTCTTAAGTCCTTTAAAAGATGCGCCTCTGCTGAATAGTCAATTTCACAATTTGCCGTAATTGGCATAACTTTCATGGCAAACTCGCTCTCTAAATAGATATGCTTTACTAAATAGACATCGCTACTGCCACCGCGTCCAATTTGTCGAACAACTTGATACCTTTCATTTATCACAGAATTTAATTTCATGTTTTCCTCTTACAATGCATTTGCTTTGACACGCTCTACTCTATTTTGAACATCACCATTTATAAAGACAAACTCGCTGTCCGCTAAACGCAGCTTATCACCACTGTTTAATTGCCTGACATCTTGTTCCGCAATTTTAATATCATTGATAAACGTACCATTTTTGCTAGCTAAATCAGTTAACCAATAAACATTATCTCGCTTGACAATTTTACAGTGCTGTCTGCCAATCGCTTGACTATCTAAACAAATATCTACCGTTGCTTGCTGCCGACCAATTAAAGTGTTGTCGGCTTTAATCGGATATGGCTTATTGGTTACAGCGTCAAACAAATAGGCATTTTGCTTTGACTTGGCAAGTAACATTGTCTCAGCAACAACTTGCTTATTTTTGTTTTCTTGTTTAATACTTGCTTTGGGACGCTTTTGTCTAGCTATTGTTTTGCTTATTGATAATTTCAATGAATATTGTTTAATAATCGATTTCGTGATTAATAGATCAACGCTCAATAAAATTAATAGCGCGCCAAGCCTTGCAATTATTAAATCAGATGTTATTTTAGGCAATAATAAAAATATAGCTATATAGATTGTCACAATAAACAACTGCAGTAAAAATAGTGCTACATATGATGATATCGACATTTTTTTATTATTTTTTACCTTTTTTTTATATTTTTTTTGAATATTTTTATCTTCTATTACATTCTCGTCTTGAAATTCGTTGCAAATTAGTTTGACTCTGCTATTTTCTTCAATAAAAGCACTTAAACCGGACAGACAAAAGTGTTCCGATTTCACAAAGTTATAGAGCGCTAAACCTTGCACGCCGCGGTAAAGTGTATGACGATAAGTATTGATATGCGTTTCTAACCACTGTTTAAAACTAACGCCGTCGTCATACTGATCACAAGGCAATACCAATAATTGAACCTCTTCGGTTAAAATATCAACAAATATTGTTTGATCGCTTAAATAGACTTGTCTGATATCAATTAAATAATCTGACAACGCCAATAGACGATCTACTATTTGCTTAAGGATTTGCATCATTTCGGCTTGATTCGCACTTTTTCTTATATAATTCTGCAATGAACGCTTGCCATTTAAACCATATCGAAAAAGTGATGGCTCAAATTGTTGATGTACGCATTTTAAATAACCAGTTGGCAATTCACAAAGCATCTGATAAGTAAAATTGTCGATTGCCGTTTGTTCATCAATTAATATATCTAAATATTGATAAATGCCATCATTAGTCCAATTAATTTTCATGATTGACTCACTTTCTATTTTGCTTGCAAAAATAACAATATGTATAGTTTCTGCCGTTGAGTTCAATGTCGCCACCAACCATTTCTCTTTCAACAGCATAATTATATTTGCTTTTGGCAAAACGCATACCAAAACACTGCATCGTATGATAAACACGTGTACTTGAAATGCCATTATCAGTGATAAATACGCTTGCCAGTTCTTTATCGTTATAACCCGAAACTAATGTGCGCGCCCTGCGCAATGGAATACTGTGGCGTATTTCTGGATTATAATTGATCAATTGTGAGAGTGGATTAATTGTTCGATACTTTAAGGTTGCACTGATAAACATGACATTATCAGCAAATTCAAATTTAAATTTAGGTAGTTCAGCTAAATTGTACTTGGCAATAAATTGTTTCTGATCGGCAGTATTAGCAGATTTTACAAGGTTAAAATTCATTAAATTTTGTAGCGTTGTCTGGTTGATATTATTGACATTAAAACTCAGCTTTGTGCCAATCAACTGACTCAGTATGCCAATACTGGACGATTCAAGCAATTTACCGTCTTCTAGTACACTCGCTTTAAAGCGACCAGCCGCATATATTGAATGCGCCGCATCTTCACCTGCATCAGCAATAATTTCAAAGAGTTGGTTATGATAGGCAAGTTTCAAATGTAACCCAATTATTAAAGCGCTAACACTTAAGACAACTAGCATTAAAAACGTAACTTCAACAGTCAATAGCCCTTTTCTTTTCAATTTAGTAACCCCTTTGTATTTCAAGATTATACAACTTAGAAAATGGCGAGGCACCAGTCCAACCGTTAAGACGATATGACATATTTAATGTTACCTCTGTTTTAAAACTTGCCAAATCTTTATCTTCAAGTGCATCCGAAACACTAATCATATCCATAATGCGATAGAGGGTGACCTCCTCAGACTGCGCCAACAACAATAAAAATAAATAATCTGCATAGTCGAGTGCCAAAGGGTTTAAATCGTCTACTACATTTTTAAATGCTGCTTGCGATGGCGGATTAAACAACGTTTCAAGCGATAAATTAAAATTAATGTCATTACCCAACTTAAATAATATGACACGTTTGTGGTCTTTTAAATGCGCTAAGTCAACGCCCGATTCTATTGCCGACCAACCAATCACACAAAGCCCGTAGATCACTGGATAAGATAAGCCGCCTGTCATTGCCGCTAATTGTGCAGTAATAGTGTTCAATTCAGTTTCTTTAAATGCCAGTATGCTGATGGCGTTAAATACCGTACGCGTAGCAAAAATTGTCGCTTCTGTAAAAACTGCATTTGTGCCGGCATCGCGATTGCCATTTAAGATATACTCGACTTCTGCACCGCTAAAATAGCGATTGTGTTTAGGGGGATTTTCTTGATAATGATACGAAAAATGCTGCAGTGTATAATCAACAATAATCATTTTTTCAACGACGCCTTGCATGCTGTCTACCGCAGCGCTAGACAACAATTTAACGAAATCGGTTGATTGTTCCATTTGCGTGTTCAGGGCAGCTACTTGGGCATCTCTACCAGAAGCCGACTGTTCAGCTAAACTAAGCAATTGCGATTGCAAGTTGTTTTGTTTACTTGGCAACTGTCGATAAACATCTTCCGGAATTTCGCCAAAATCGTAACCCAATTGTGCCGTTACAACACGACGCGTCAATTGATAGAGTGCATCAAATACCCTCTTAAAACTAAAGCCTGTTTCACTATCGCTAGCGCGCTTTAATAAATCGATTAACGTAAAGCTTATCTGACCGTCAAATGTCAGTAAATTTTTATACTGATCTGCTGAAGTCGGCGCATCGTCGAGTAGATCTTTCAGTAAATCCGTATACTGACGTGCTTCAGAGGCTAAATCGTCTATTAATACAATTTGCTTATTAAAGGCCTTGTTTGCCTCGCTTAAACCATCTAATATTTCCTTAGCATACTTGCCAACATTTTTTACGATATCAGCTAAATTATTATTAAAAGTCGCAATCGAATCGGTCGGCAGTGAATCAATCACCGATTCTACTTCATGACATACTGCACTTAATTGATTGCTAAATTGTCTCGTCTCACGAATCAAGTCAAAGACGATATCTACACTACTGATAAAGTCAGATACTGTGTCTTCAATTTTTTCAATTTTTTCTTCAATACGATCAGCTTTATCATATAATTTTTCAAATTTTTCATCGTAATTATCGCTTTCTAAATTATCGCCCAGTGGATCAGCTTGTCTTTTTTCTTCAAGTGCGGCAATGTCATCTTCAATGTCCGCTAAGTTGTCATATAAATCGATTAACCGATTGGCAATGTCAGCACCATCAAATTGTTTGGCCATATTTTGCCATTTATCAAATTGATCATAGAGCGCCTTTAAATCGTAATACAATTGCTCTACTTTGCTAACTTGTTTAACAATTGTATTAAACTGTTCAACCAAATGAATCACTTTTTCTAAATCTTTTAGCGCATTGATGCGTTCAAGCCATTCAGACATCTGATTAGCGATAAATGCCTTGCTATGATTTTCAATAATCATTTGTTTTAAAACGTCTTTATCAGCTAATCCTGAACCAACCGAACTTATATCAAACGATTTCAAAGCGACGTGATAAGGCGTCTTAAAATCAGGTGCTATTAATGACTTATTTAAGCAATTATTAACCTGTTGGCGCATTTCATTGATGTCGACGACACCATATAGATCATATGCATCTTTTAACTTTATGTCGTAGTTCATCAGCCCGACATCAAGCGCATTGCTCGCCTGTTTATGCACAATTGTTTCAACACTATTAAAACGACTTAAGTCAATTGAAAGTGTTGCAACTAGAATAAAAAACACCAATAATATTGCCACTGCTGGCGTAAAGCTTCCCTTTCGCTTGTGTGATAATACGCTATTCTTTATGGACAATTGATCAACACCCCTCTAATTGCTTTGATTAATGCTTCTAGCTGACTAAGTTTTTCTAAGTGATCAAACACTAACTCAATGTCATGCATTTTTTGTAAATGACTGTAACTGTTCAGCCGAACGCTGCCCGATAGCGTTTGGTAATTGCCAAAGATATGGTTCGTCATAAACGCAAAGGGCGATTGAATTGCAATGTCATAATTTAAATTGTACTGCGTATTGAAGAAATAGACATTACGATTAATTGACAGCTGCTTTAACTGATAAAGTTGCTGTCGATTATGCCGCTGCAACTGCTTTAAAACGCGTTCTTTGAACGCATTATTGTCTAAAAACAAATGAAACATATCGACAATACCGCGCTGGCTCTTTACGGCAATCGCCGTCTTACCAGTTTGCCAATTGCTCGCCGAACTGGTAAGATAATCATCTGTCGCCTGTGCCAAATAATCATTGCCAATTTGCTTAATCAACTGTAAATCTGCTTGGGCAACTACCCGATTGTGAACAATAAATGCCATGTCAATGATGCAAATAAACAAAAACAATATAATTG
>PDWI01008041.1_pt1 | contig 12538 bp, 6 predicted proteins | sample 1430891 | NCBI WGS metagenome assembly PDWI01 (sample SAMN01162508, study PRJNA174530) | Oral metagenome, whole genome shotgun sequencing project. | biome: Marine environment; feature: Marine mammal; material: Swab sample of the gingival sulcus; isolation source: swab sample of gingival sulcus... | reverse complement strand
TGGAAAGATTGACCCATTAATCGGTCTTAAAGAGAACGTAATTATCGGTAAGCTAATACCAGCAGGAACTGGAATGAAACGATACAGAAATGTAGAAGTTGAAGATAAAAATAGTGAAGTTATAAGTGTAGATGGCGATTTTGGATTTGAGCTTGAAATGCCTGCTACTGACATAAAGCATAGTGTAGAAAATGACTTTGTTATGCCAAGTGAAATCATTCCTGATTTTGAGGATATTAACTCTAGGGTAGAAGAAATAGCTACATCTGTTGATGCTGATGATATGAAAACTATCGATGGTGAACTTGAAGTTAAATCAGAGGATATAGTAGCGAAGTCAGATGACAAAGTTAAGCCAGAGAAGAAGGCGAAATCTTCTAAGGTAGAAAAAAAGGCTAAAAAAGATAGTGAGACAGAAGAATAAATAAATTAAAAGGCTGTTACAGTGATTTGCTGTAACAGCCTTATTTTTTTATAATATTTAATACTAATTTTAGATTAAAATTTCATAGTTTAAAGAGACTCCCGCAGTGCAGGATAAAAAGAGGAAAGTAAATAAATTATTATAGAATTATAAAGCAGAACCACTACGGAAGGCGGTAATTAAAAAAATTTAAGCTGAAAACAGTTTCGATTCAAGTTTTTTGTTTTTCTAAATACTTATAGAGTTTTGCATTTGCTAAATTCATAAAAATATTCTCCTCAACTTTAGTAAAGGTCTAGTGTGCTTTTAGTATTATTATGAATAAAATAGTTGAGATCACCATAAAAAATTTTTAAATATTCCACTTGACGCATAAATAGAAATTGTATACAATAATACATAAATACAATAATTGCTATAAAACTACAGGTTTTGGAATTAAGGAGGTATATTATCAAAAAGGTAGATTTTAAACCAAGAAACAGTATAGTTTTTAATGAAAAAACTAATTTAATTGAAAGAACTGAATTTAAGTACCCTTTGCAGGATGTTGAAAATCCCCATCTTTTTAGAAATTTATTTCCATATGATGAAATACCTAAGATTGCATTTAACCATAGACATGTTCCGATAAATATGCCTGAAGAAATATGGATTACAGATACGACTTTTAGGGATGGGCAGCAGAGCAGAGAGCCTTTTACTACAGATGAGATTGTGAGGATATTTGATTATCTGCATGAGCTTAGTGGAGAAAAGGGAGTAATAAGACAGTCTGAGTTTTTCTTATATAATAAAAAAGATAGGGAAGCAGTCTACAAGTGCTTAGAGCGAGGCTATGAATTTCCAATGATAAGTGGCTGGATAAGAGCGACAACTAGCGACTTTAAACTAGTAAAAGACGTTGGTTTAGAAGAAACCGGCATACTTGTATCCTGTTCAGATTATCATATTTTTTACAAGTTAAAGATGACTAGGAGACAGGCTGTTGACCACTACATTTCAATAATTCGTGAATGTATAAATACAGGAATTAAGCCTAGATGTCACCTTGAAGATATTACTAGAGCTGATTTTTATGGTTTTGTAGTGCCTTTTGTTATTGAACTTATGGATTTAATGCACGAAACAAAGGTGCCTATAAAAATAAGAGCATGTGACACCATGGGTTATGGTGTGAGTTTGCCGGGAGTTGTTTTACCTAGATCAGTAGCGGGGATTATCTATGGACTTAATCACCATGCGGGTGTTCCATCAGAGCTTTTAGAGTGGCATGGACATAATGATTTTTACAAGGCTGTACAAAATTCCACGACAGCATGGCTTTATGGTTGCAGTGCTGTTAATGGAACTATGTTTGGAATAGGTGAGAGAACTGGAAATACTCCTATTGAGGCTATGATATTTGAGTATGCACAGTTAAGGGGAACTCTTGATGGTGTCAATACTAGGATAATTACAGAGATGGCAGAATATTTTCAAAAGGAATTAAAGATTGATATTCCGTTTAGAATGCCTTTTGTTGGAAAAAATTTTAATGTTACTCGTGCGGGTATTCATGCAGATGGGATACTTAAAAATGAAGAAATATATAATATTTTTGACACGGAAGAATTGCTTAATAGACCAGTTGTCGTTGCTGTAACTAAGACTTCAGGAGCTTCTGGAGTTGCCCATTGGATTAATTCTCACTTTAAATTAGAGGGTGATAGGGCAATATCCAAAGATCACGAACTTGTTGATTTTGTAAAAGCATGGGTTGATGAACAGTATGAAAAAGGTAGGGTTATAGCTATTTCCGAAGCGGAGTTATTATCTAAGATAAAAGAGGGAAACGAAATATATAAATTTGATTTAGAGGTATAAGATGGAAAAATATTTAGAAGATTTTAAGGCATTAGTGGAAAGCCAAATTGCTAGGTTGGAGAGAATTAAGTCTGAAAAAGATTTTATTGATTATAAAAAATTAGATAAAATTGTTATTGGAATAATCGGTGGCGATGGGATTGGACCATCTATTACTAGTGAGGCAAAAAATATATTGGAATTTTTACTTGAAAATGAAATAAAAAATGATAAAGTATTATTAAAAGAAATTTCTGGACTTACTATTGAAAAAAGAGCTGAGGTATTAAAAGCGATTCCGGATGATGTTTTAGATGAAATAAAGTCGTGTAATGTTCTCTTAAAAGGTCCTACAACGACTCCTAGAGAGGGAGATAAGTGGCCAAATATTGAGAGTGCGAATGTTGCTATGCGCAAGGAACTCGATCTGTTTGCCAACGTTAGACCTGTCGTAGTTGCTGACAAAAATATTGATTGGACTTTCTTTAGGGAAAATACAGAGGGTGCTTATGTGCTAGGAAGCAAGGGTGTTTTAATTAATGAAGAAATAGCCTTTGACTTTAAGGTTATCACTGATGAAGGAAGCAGGCGAATAGCTAAGGCGGCTTTTGAATTTGCCAGAAAAAATAATAAAAAGCGAGTTACCTGTGTGACTAAGGCAAATGTTGTTAAAACTAGTGATGGTAAGTTTTTAAATATTTGTAAGGAAGTGGCGAAGGATTATCCTGAAATAGCTTTTGATGATTGGTACATAGATATAATGACTGCCAAGCTAATTGATGAAAGTAGGCGAAGTGATTTTGAGGTCTTTATTTTACCTAATTTATATGGTGATATTTTGACTGATGAAGCGGCTCAGTTTCAAGGTGGTGTAGGAACCGCAGGCTCTGCAAATATTGGTAAAAAATATGCTATGTTTGAGGCGATTCATGGTTCTGCACCTAGAATGGTGGAAGAGGGTAGGCAGATATATGCAGATCCATCTAGCATTATTAGAGCTGCTGTTATGCTTTTAAATCATATAGGGTATAATGATGAATCCGATAAATTAGAAAAGGCATTAGACATCTGTGCTAGAGATAAGAAAGTTTATATTACTGGGCACTCAGATGGTGCGACAAGCAGGGAATATAGCGAATATATAATGGAGACTATTAAGTCTTTATAAAAATGGAGAATAGGATGTTAAAAGAGTTAGAAGATGGTGTCAAGGGTGTTTCCTTGTCACAAAAAGTTTTTGAAATACTACAAAGGGATATACTAAGTGGCAAGTATAAAACCGATGAAAAATTGGGTGAAGTAGCCATTTCTAAAGAGCTTGGAGTTAGTAGAACACCGATTAGAGAGGCACTTAGAAAGTTGGAGTTAGAAGGTCTTGTTAAGTCGGTTCATAACAAAGGAATTTTTGTTACTAATATAAGCAAGAAAGATATTGAAGATATTTATGTAATACGTTCCTTAGTTGAAGGGCAGGGTGCTTATTGGGCTTGTCAAAATATCACAGAAGATGAGATAGAAAAGCTAGAGGAAAATATTTACCTTAGAGAATACTATCTTGAAAGAGAAAAACTTGATATGCTACTTAAGCTTGATAACGAGTTTCACAAAACTTTTTATGAGGCATCTGATAGCAGGGTTTTAGAGCATCTTTTAGCTGAATTACACAATTATGCCCTTCGAGCTAGGAAGATGTCGCTAAATGATTTAAGGCGGGCGAAACGCTCTTTGTCAGAGCATAAAGAAATACTTAAAGCCTTAAAAGACAATAATCCTGAAAGGGCTAGGGAGCTTACCACTTTGCATATTATGAACTCAATGAGAAGTGTTAAAGAAAAATTAAGAGATTGATTAATTTGAGGAGAATAAAGCGATATGGGGCAGATTCTCCTCAAATTAAGTTTAAAAATTCGGTGCAATATTTTCGTATCGAATTTTTTTTAAAAAGTGTGCAAGTTGCACTGTACTTTTAAGGAAAAATTTAGTATAGTATTGTTTAGGGAAAAGATATAAATAATTAGGGGTAAATAATATGAGGGTTTGGAGAATTTTTCTAATTTCTTTATTAGTGATGCTATTGTTTAGTATTGCTGTTTTTGCAGATGAAGATGAAAATTACACATTTAGTATAAACGACTTAGATAATGCAATAGAAGAAAGAAATGCCATTATAAGAGAATTAAAGGATTCTGGGCATAGTGCTTTTTCTGATGCGAGTTCTTTTTATTCAAGAGAAAATGTTAATGAAGATTATTATGTGAAGTATGGCTTGATAGTAAATAGTAAGCTACTAGCCGCTAAGCCTGTTTTTGACTTGCCATCAGGTCTTTTTCAAGAGCTTGATTTTAGAGGTGAGTATAGATATTTAGGTAAGAACAGTATAGGTGAAATTATTTCAAATCCCTTTCATGAAGCTGTTGTATCGAATAATTTTGAAAAGAAAAACTGGATAAAAAATGACGATTACGAAAATATTAAAAAGACTCTTATGGGTAAGGGGCTTAGAGATGATAATCCCTTTAATGATGATGAGTTTATAGAACGTTATTATAGTAATTTTATTACTGCTTTTGTAAAAGATTTTGGAGAAAAATTATCTGATGAGTTTATGCTTGAGTTTAACAAAGCAAATAAAGAATTTATTATAAAGTTGGGTGGTAGAGATTATCTAAGCTTATCTGATGATGAGAAAAAGGAACTTGATGAGGTGTTTAAGTATGTAGGTCAATCAGCCAATCCTAGAAACTCTGATGAAAAGGTAGAATACCCAATGAAGGATTTTATTAGGATAGCCTCGATTCCGGGAGATTTTTCTAATGGACTAGCTTATATGTTTCATAGGGCAAATAATGGAGTCTATTATTATCTAGGGCTTAGATTAGACTCAAATTATATGAAATATGAAGATGCAATCGCAGTAGATTCTAATATAAGTATAGATGGAAGTGATTATAATTATGCTTATGGTAAGTATAGTTTTGATATTAACAGTAATGGTGACATAAAATCATATAAAATAAGATGTCTTGATAGTGGAGTCGTTTTAGATGGAAAGTTAGATGATAATTTGGAATTAGGAACTAAGGAATATAGTGATACTTATGATTTGATAGCTGTGAGTGCAGATTATGCAAGAAATATCAGAATAGAAATAGAGGTTGAAAATTTGGATGGTAAAAAAGCTAGGCATCTCGCTAGTGTTTATCTTCCGTCTAAAACGGAGTCTCTTAATATTAGCACATCGTCTGTAATAGCATCAAATAAAAGGGGTCAAGAAATATATGATGTAAGTAAGGGCATACCAAGTGATAGTGATTTATACTGTAATATTATAGGTGAAGAATACGTATCTAATTCTAAGTATAGATTGCATAGAGGAAAGAAGGTATTTCAAGTCCATTTAACTAAGACATATAATTTAAAATGGAAAGACCCTATTTCTCAAAAAGAAGAATCTGAACTTGTTACTCTTAATAGAGATATAAGAGTAACACGTGATTATTCATACTATACAATAGCTAATTTTGGACTTTATAGAGCGAGTAGGGCAAAGGTTTATTCAGATGTTTTTGAAGGTGGATTTGTTGATATAGAAGGCAGTAGAATACTTAATTTTCCAATTACTATAAAAAGGTATGAAAAGCATGTTGTTAACACACTAGGCTCTTATAATATTATTGTAGATCTTCCTTCGCAAACCATTGATGGTGGTGATGAAAAACCAGCCGTTCCACCATATAATTTTTCGTCAGCAGCAGAAAATTTTGTTCCGAGTTTATTGGTTAGAAATGATAAGGTAGTATTTAAAGGTCTTTTAATAAGTGATGGACGATATGTAGAGACAAGCACTGCAAGGCCGTTAAAATTGCCAAAAGCAAAAGCTGTAGATATAGATTTTTTCTATAAAGAAGATAATAAAATACCTACTATGGTTCAAAATAAGCTTCACGATACAAGAGCTGAAATTATTTATGAAGCAGTAGTTAATATTAATTCTCCAAGTGAGGAAAAGAGGGAAGTTAGTGAGATAAATAAGGTATTTGTTCACAGTCCTGTAGTAGCATATCCGAAGTGTGAATCTAGGTTGGATATAATTCAGAAAGAAGAACTTGATGAAAGTCTTAGTCAGCTGGTAATTGGTGACAGTTTTAATATTAATTTTTCTACATTAGGTAGTCATAGAGATATTCCAGGCTATGGAAATAGGGATTATAGTTCTACAACAAGAGCTAGAGAGGTAAAGTTTTCTTTTGATGTTTTTAAGGGCAAAGATTACAGTGGAGAGTATTTTAAAAAGGGTGAGTGGATAGAGATTACAGAAGATGACACGAGATTTTTTATTCCTTCGTGGGTGCATGAGGCTGATCTTAGCAACATTTATTTTCGTGCTCTTGCAAATAACTATCCTAACGGTTCAGATTTAGCGAGGAATTTTCAGAGAAATCATAATATTTTGCATAATGCTTATAAGGCTGTGGAGCTTATAAGGGTAGCACTTGTATCAAAGGTCTATGATTTTAAGATAAGTGATCTTAGGGATCCATCATTTAATAAGCATTTTTCGAAAAAGAATGGATATTTTAAAGTAGGAGATAAAAATCATTTTGGTAAGGAGGATGTTCACAGAAACTATTTGCCTATTAACGGATACAAAAATAGTGAGAATAAATATTATGGGCAACACCTTAAACTAGGATATAAGTTCAGATATTCTTTTAAGACATCAGGAGATATGGTAAAAAGAGGGGATATAGCTGTTGTAAAGCCTATTTACAAGGTCTTAGATAAGGATGGTAATTTAATAGATGTTGATCTTTATTATAAAAAGAGAGGCAGGCTAAAGGCGATTTCTTATAAATTGACAAATGCTGTGGTTTTAAATGCTAAAGGAAGAAAAATAGCAAAAGATAAGTTTAAAAATACAGCTTTTGTAAGAGCTAAGTTTTTAAAGTCCAGTTCTTATTCTAAGGAGTATAAGAATTTAATTAAGAAGCAAGGGCATAATATAAATTTCTATGGTAATATGTTGCTTTCGTCTAGACAGAGGCTTTATATAGGGAAATTAAATCGTTTGGCACTACGTTCTGGACTTAAGAGAGAAGACCTGTTAGCAGCGGTTCAGGAGTGGCATGGCGATTTTTATCTTCCTAGTTCAACAGTCGCTGTTAGAAAGGGAACAAAGTTAAGTAGCTATAAAAATTTAGATGTGAAAAAGGCACCGTTTTTGCAAGAAGGTCTTATTATAGTGAATTTTCAAATCGAACTGTATCACAACGTTAAAAGTGTTTTTGATATAGAAAAATCGAAGCCTTATATAAGTTATAGCACCCAGAAGTATGGTAATCAGTGGAAGAGAGAGGGTTATCAAATTGAGCAGAGATTTGGAGATTCTAACAGGCGATTTAATTATGGTGATGTTGCAGTTTATTATTTAAATAAACGAGCTTATGAAAATTATAAATAATATTTGAGGGAGTATAATGAATAAAAAGGGGAGTGTAACAATCTTTTTAGCGATAGTAATTTTTACGCTAATTTCTTTTGTCTTGTCTATATATGAGGTAACAAGGATCCAGATTTTGGATATTGAGGCAAGCCAGCTGGCAGTTTTTGCAGGAAATAGTGTTTTGGCTGGATATGATAGTGCCTTAAAAAATGAATATGGTATTTTTGCTAGAGACTTGAATTATTGTGACTTAGAATATATTTATCCAGAAAATGATATAAGCAAGATCTTATATGGAGAAGAAGAAGCTAGTGAAGTTACGGTAAAGTCAGATGCAAAAAGTAAAAAAATAAGTGCTGATTTTGCATACTATTTAGGTGAAAATTTAAGGGGAAGTGACTTGTTAAATGCTGAGGTTAAAGCTGAGGGTATATCAAACTTACGTTCAAGTGGTGCGAGAGAATACTTAAAATCGGAAATTATAAATTATACAAAACTTAATTTACCGCTTACAAAAATAAATAGTATTTTTGAAAATTATGATATATTTGTAAAGATAGGAAAGACTACAGCTTTTGAAGATAGAAAGAACACTATAGTAAAAAAAGCAGGCGACTTAGAAAATAATTATTCAAAATTATATGTTTTTTTAGATGGAGTGGATGTTTCTAGCATCTATGGGGAATCAACTGTAAATAATTATATAAATCGTTTATATGTGAGTGAAAAAAATCCAAATAAACTTCCGCCTGCTATGAAGAAGGGAGAATATCTTGATTTGTCATCTATTTTACTTAATTATCAAGAGTCGTATAAAAGTATTTTGCTTGCTAGTAAGGGTTTGAAAAATTTATATCTTAAATTTAAGCCTTTGGATATAGAATATAATAATTTGAAAAGCGATATTGAAGCCCTAAATTCTGATATTGCTAGGATAAGTAGAAATCTGAGTAGTCTATCTAAACAATTGACGAATCTTCCAGCTGAGAGTCATATTGAAATTAATCTTAGAAGTCAAATTGAAGCATTAAAATCTGAGCTAAGAGAACTTAGAGGGAATAAGAGAAATCTTCAAATGACTTTGAATATCGTGGCTAAGAAAAGAGAACCACTATATAAAAAAATAAAAAAGAAAATGAAAACAATAGATTTGGCAGGTAAGTACATCAATAAAAATCACTTTATATTTGATGCTTTGATTGTCGACAATCCCGATAATGTTATTTTAAGCGACGATTATGGAAATAGTATTGGTATAGAAGAAAAATATAATAGCTTTTTAAGTAATAATAAGACTGTTAAGGGCATAATAAAAACTATTAGAAAAGAGGGTCAAAGCTTATCTCTTAAGATAGATAGCTTTATAGAAAAAGAGGAAGATAAGAAGGATGATTATATAAATGGAACTTATAAGGAAGCTGAAAGAACCTTAAATAAAATAAAAAAAGAGTACGGTAGTGTTTTAAAGGAAAGTTTCGATGAAAAAGGCAATTTGAACCTAATGGAAGAAAAAGTTGATGCTAATATACATGCAATTGAGAGTGTATACGAAGAGATAGAGTATTTAAGTGACAAAACTTATGCAGATTTGGCACATCAATTTAAAGTAGAAGGGGTGGATGAAAACGATTTAAAAGAGTTAAATCAACGTACTATTAAAAGCGATGATGTAGATAGATTTGTTTCAGGGTTAGATTTTTCGGATAACACATCTAATCTCTTTGTTGATAAAATTGAGAAAGTAATAAGTTCTTTAGCTTCATATAAAAATGTATCTGGACTTTCCTATGAAAATGCACTTAATACAGATAATAAATCTTTTTCAGAGCATTATAAAGCCTTGAAAAATATATATGAAAATATTTATTCTTTTATGAAAAGTCCTCTTATGTCTTATGACAACTATAGCTTGCCAGCTGATTTGAAATCGCTAGGGAAAAATCTTAATAAGGATGAGTATAAGTTAAATAGTAATATTAGTAAAGATGATATATCTAAATTAGATAGTGAGAAAAGTAATAAGCTCTTTTCGGATTTAGCGGATGTTCTTAGTTTGGAAGGAATTGCTGAAAAAATATTAATTAGTGAATATATCTTATCTATGTTTAAAGCATATCCAGACAAGTTTTTAAAAAGAGAGAGCATGAGTGGATACAAGCTAAAAGAGCATATTTATTCTACAGAACTGGAGTATATTATTTCCGGAATAGAAAGTTCAGATACTGCTATGGCTTATATGATTACAAGTATATTTGCTATAAGGATGGGTCTTAATACAATTTTTCTGCTTATAGATGCTCAAAAGAGAGAAGAGATTATAAGCTTTGCGAATATTATTGCTGGTTGGTGGTCATTTGGAAGTGGAACGATAATTATGTCTGTGATTATAAGCTTTTTGTGGGCAAGTATTGAATCTGGAGTTGACGTAATGGTGCTTATACATGGTGGGGATGTGCCTTTATTTAAGACTAGGCATACATGGTATACATCATTAGATGGTCTTACAGCAAATGGATATATGAAAATGTTGGATGCTAGCAAGTCGATTATATCGCAAAAGATGGAAATGATAATTAAAGAAGTTCCTAAGAACGTGTTAGCTATATCTGAAGAGATGATGGAGATTGTAGGAGATGTGCACAAGGAGAATGTGGCTAGGGGTATGAATCTTATATACACTAAGGTTTATGATGCTAGTAGTGCGGAGATAGATAGATTAGATAACAAGTTTGATGATATTTTGGTAGAGGCTGTTTCGAATAAGAGAGATGGTAAAAAAATACTTGAGAATTATAGTGTCGGAAATGATTTAAGTGTAGAAGAAAAAGAAATTATTAATAGGACAAGGAAATTTGTTGATGAGGCATATGTTGAGGGTGATTATGATTCCTATGTTAAGCTAAAAAAAGAGGTGAAGGATGAGCTTGCGGTGGAACTTCATAAAATTAAAGAGTCTATAAAAAATAAACATTTTGAATTTGTTGATGATGAAATAAAAAAAGCTAATTCTAAAATTAAAAACTTAATGAAAAAAGCTGAGGATAAGTCATCAGAGATAGTATCGAGGAGTATTGATGATATATTTGATGATATGGATAAGCAAGTTCGCAAGAGATACGGGGAGGTGTCTGACAAGTCTAAGCTATCGCTTGTGCCTAGATTGGATTATTTTGATTACCTTAGACTTATGCTATTAACAAATTCGGATTTAGATGATGTTCTAGATAGAACAGTTGATATGATTGATATTAATTTAAGTGCGAAAAAAAGTGGAGATAAGCCTAAATCTAAGGATGATTTAATGCTAGAAAACTACACTTATGAAATAAAATTTGATGCAGATTTTAAGTTTGGATTTAAATTTCTTGATATTTCTGGGGCTTTGGGAGCTAAGTCAAAAGATGGACTCTTTAATATAAGGCAGGAAAAGGTTTTGTCTTATGAATAGGTATTTTTCTATCAAGGTAGCAGGCGAGAGCAGACGAGGTGATTTTGGCTTGATTAGCGGTTCTATGACTGTAGAAACGGCTTTAGTACTTCCCTTGGTAATAATACTTTTAGCCGTGCTTCTATATATGAGTAATATTCTTTATGTGGAAAATACAGTGCATGGCAAGATGCTCATAGCTTCGGATAAACTTGCGCTTAGTGCTTGTGTGCTTGATAAGAGCAGTTTGTTAGGCGATATGCAAAAGAAGTATCAAGAGGGTGATGAAATTGTAGGTCAAGCTAGTGAAATGTATCAAGGTTTTAATAATACAAATGCAATAACGGGAGAGGGATTTGCTGAAATTACAAATCTTCTAAATGACTCTTACAAGGAAATTACAAATATAAGAGGCTCTAGTCCTAAAGAGTTTTTGAATAAGGTATCTAATTTGAATTCTAATTTTAATAGGTTAAGGGAAAGCCTAAAAAATTCTGCATTTAAGTTCTTGCCGGACTTTGATTTTGTGTTAAATGTAGGTGAAAATTTGACTAATGCTGGAAAGGCATTTGGAATAAATGCACTAAGCCAATTAATAAGTAGAGAGGGCATGAAGTACGAGTTTTATAAGCTGATTTCTGAAGAGGATTTAAAAAAGATGAGGCTTAGCGACTTAGAAATAAAAAATGGAGCTTTTTTAATTCCTGATGACAGCATCAGTTTTACTTATTCCTACACTATATTTTTTCCGTTTATTAGTGAGTATTTTTCTGGCGGATATGAGGTAGAAAGAACTGTTTGCACAAGGGCATTCACAGGCAGTTATGATGCTATGGAAGTAAAGAAAAAGAAAGAGAAAAATTCAAAAAAATTTGTCTATATTGCGACCACGAGTGCAGGAAATTCCTGTTATCATTATATTTCTTGTCTTAGAAAACCAGCTGATAGTATAGGAAAGGACGAGATAAAAGGTAGAGAAATTTGTGAAAGGTGTAAGAAGAATAAATTGGTAGGCAATAAGTTTTACTGTGTTAGTGGAAGTAGTAAAATTCATTATGATAGGAAGTGCTCTAGCATATATTCAAGATATGTTAAGAGGCTTACGATAGAAGAGGCTAAGAAGATGGGGTATAGACCTTGTAGTAAGAAGGGGTGTGTAGGTGATTCAAATAATAAATAAAAAAATAATTAGTATTTTTGCTTTTGATTTAAGAGAATTTTTAAGAGAAGGTCTAATATTAAATATATTTTCAATTATCATATCAATTAGTGTTTCATTAATAATATTTTTTACCGTTGGGTTTTCAAGAGGGACTTTAGGTCTTGTGATTTTAAGTTTTGTTTTAGCCTTTGAATCGGTATATGATCTTTTGTATAAGGAAATTCAAGTAGGTGTGAT
>PDWI01008040.1_pt1 | contig 12538 bp, 8 predicted proteins | sample 1430891 | NCBI WGS metagenome assembly PDWI01 (sample SAMN01162508, study PRJNA174530) | Oral metagenome, whole genome shotgun sequencing project. | biome: Marine environment; feature: Marine mammal; material: Swab sample of the gingival sulcus; isolation source: swab sample of gingival sulcus... | reverse complement strand
AAGAATTATGGCACAGACCGATATAAAATATTTGACCCCTCCATCAATAGAATTTAATAAGAAAAAATATTGTTGGTTCAAAAAAAATAATATAAAATACATAGATTACAAAAATCCGGAATTTTTGAAAAAATTCTTGAACGAACAAGGAAAAATATTACCAAGAAGATTAACCGGAACATCGTTGAAATATCAGAAAAAATTATCACAAGCAATCAAAAGAGCAAGACAATTAGCGTTGTTACCATACGTAACAGATTTGATGAAGTAAAAGAGAAGAATTTTTAACTAACAAAAAAAAAAGAAATGGAAATTATTTTAAAAAAAGATATGCCCAACTTGGGAGATAAAGATGATATAGTAAACGTTAAAAACGGATATGCTTTGAATTATCTGATTCCTAAGGGATTTGCAATAATGGCAACCGAAAACGCAAAAGTTATTCTTGCCGAAAACAAACGCCAACAAGCTCACAAAGAAGAGGCATTGAGAGCAAAAGCACAAGAAACTGCTGATAAACTAAATGGACTAAAACTTATTATCGGAGCAAAAACAAGTACTACCGGAAAAATTTTTGGCTCTGTAACAAACGTTCAAATAGCAGAACAGTTGGAAACCAAAGGATTTGATATTGATAGAAAAAAAATTCATTTGCCATCTATAAAAGAAGTTGGAACTTACAAAGCGCAAGTTCGCTTGTTTAAAGATATTAAGGCAGAAGTTGAATTTGAAGTAATATCAGAATAATAAAAAACGAAATTTTAAAAAAAGGCTATTCTTATGATAGCCTTTTTTTTTATTTTAAATCCGCAGGTTTGAAACTTGCAAACATAGCAGTAGCTATGGTTAGAACCGACGGATTTAAGGTTTTACAAAAAAATACGAAGGTTAGTTGTTTTTATGACAATTAGTTTATTATTTTACGGGGCAAATTTTGTACTAAAAATAATGCTATGGTTTTACGAATAATTAACAAACTATTGTTCTGTGAGATGTGCAACTAATGTATAAATGGCTGTCTTGTATTGAAAATAGATAATTTGTTGTGTACAATGCTTAGATGGATTGAAAATTAAGAATTTCAACGTTGATTGTAAAGTGTTTGCGCTGTTTGCAGTCTTCTGATTATCAGTGTGTTGCGCTTGTTTTTTAGGCGGTATTTTTTCATTAAATATACTTCTAACTAAGGATTGTGTATTTATACAAATTATGAAAAACAATTATAAATTTATTAAATAAACAATTATGAAAAAATTTTTTTTATTAAGTATTGTTCTTTTGCTCTATTTTTTTGGGTTTTCCCAAAAAATAGAGTTAGAGAATCGCGGAGCTGACGCTCTGAAAATTCAAAAAGACGACCGAAATGGTATGTCTTTCGTTTTGAATACGAAAAATTTAACATTCTCGGCAGAAAACACAAAAGCCGGCGAATACGTTAGCTTTACCAATGCAAATATGCAGAAAACTTATAACGTTGGGCTTCCGGCGTTACCGGCATTTTCAAAATTGATTGAAGTGCCACAAGGAGCAACGGTTGAAATAAATGTTGTTTCGTACGATGAGGAAATCGTAAACTTAAACAACAAAGGTATCGGTGCTAAAATTATGCCGGCTCAACCTTCGCTACCTAAAAGTATGGACCCGATAGATGCTCCTTTTTATGTGAACGAAGCGGTGTATAAAACCAACGCTTTTTATGCTCCCGAAAAAATAGCAATGTACGAAGAGTGCGGACAAATGCGTGCTACGCGCTTGGGTAGAATACAAATAAATCCGTTTGCTTACAATCCGGTTAAAAATGAGTTGAAAGTCTACACCAACATAAAAATAGAAATTGTTTTTAAAAATTCGGATTGGGCAAAAACATCAAATCTGAAAAATAAATATGCTTCGCCGTATTTCAATTCTTCGTTTGTTTTCAATAATTTGGGAATCGACCAACGAGGTGTGGTGCAACAAGTACCGGTACAGATGGCAATAGTTGCCGATAGAATGTTTGAAGCTCAATTGGCACCTTTTATTGCTTGGAAAAAGGAAAAGGGTTTTGACGTAACGGTAGGATATACCGACGAAATTGGTGGTTCAACCGAGAATATCAAAGATTTTTTAATCGGTTTATACAACAGCGATAATCCACCAAGTTTTATTCTTTTGGTTGGAGATATTCAACAAATACCTGAATGGAAAATATCTTCCGACAATGAACATACAGATTTGTATTATGCCGAATATACGGGCGACCGCTTTCCCGAAGTTTACTACGGTCGATTTTCTGCTCAAACAGTGGAACAATTGCAACCTCAGATAGATAAAACTATTATGTACGAAAAATACGAAATGTCTGATCCATCTTACCTAAGAGAGGTTTTTTTGGTGGCAGGCGACGATTTTGCAGGACATCAATTGACGCACGGAAACGGACAAGTGCATTACGCTACAACGTATTATTTTAACGAGGAAAATAACGTAAACGCTCACGCATTCAAACAACCTAATGATAATTTGGCTTTGCACGATTCTATCATAAATAATGTGAACAACGGATTGTCGTTTGCAAATTATACCGCTCACTGTAACGCTACCGGTTGGGCAGACCCAAGTTTTTTGGTTGGCGATGTAAAATTATTGACAAATAACGAAAGATATGGGTTATGGATAGGTAACTGTTGTTCGTCGCTTGAATTTCATCAGGAGGAATGTTTTGGCGAAGCTGCGTTGAGACAAGCTAACGGAGGTGCTATCGGATATATTGGAACTTCTAATAGTTCGTATTGGGATCACGATTATTATTGGGGAGTTGGTGCTACGGCGAGCATAACTGCGCACCCTACTTACGAAGGAACCGGAAGCGGAGCGCTTGACGGAGTGTGGCATACACAAGCAAACGAAGTGAACGACATAACCAAATGGGTTACTACGCAAGGACAAATTCAAACTTACGGTAATATGTCGGTCGAAGCTTCCGGTGTTTTGCCGAAAGATAAATTATATTATTGGGAGATTTATCATCTAATGGGCGACCCATCGGTTGTTAATTATATAGGAATGCCTACCGAATCGGAGTTTGATATAACTCCTGCTGTATTATTTATTGATGCAACAACCGCCGAAATAGTTACAACCCCTTATGCTTTAGTGGCATTTAATCAAAGTGGCAAACGAAAAGCGGTAGTTATGGCAGATGGAAGTGGTGTTGCTTCGGTAGAATTTTCAACTCCATTGACCGGTGAAGAATTGAAAATTGTTGTTACAGCTCCAAATAAAATACCTTTGTTTAAAACTATGGTGCCAATAGCAGCCGACCAACCTTATGTTACTACAATGAGTTGTACGCCGGAAGCAGTGAACTACGGTTCGACCGTCAAACTTGATGCTACTTTCAAAAATTTAGCCGGCGAGGCTTATGGTGCATCGGGTGTTGTTGCAACTATCTCTTCTGATGATAATAATGTGCATATAACAAAAAATACTGCCAATTTGGGAACTATAAACGGACAGCAAATTATTACCGTAAATGACGCTTTTGAATTTGAAGTTGCCAACGATGTGCCAGACCAACACAAAGTAAGATTTACTATCGAAATTACAGGCAATGATGCCAAATATTCTTGGAGTTCAAAGCAGGACATAATTGTAAAAGCACCATCTTTGGAGGGCGAATTTGTTTCTGTGAACGAAACCAATGAAAATATTCAGTTTATTTCAGAACCAAACGAAGTTGCAATCTTAGGTCAGGAGTATATGTATGCAGTGATGGTTGGAGGCGAAAACGGATATTTAGATGCCAACGAAACAGCTAAGTTGGTATTCAAAGCAAAAAATACGGGACACGCTCCACTTCATAATGCAATCGGAAAATTGACCACCACTTCTGGATATGTTACTATAAATCAAAGCGAGGTTTCTATCGAAACATTGCCCGTTGATGGAAGTTTTTCAGCTATGTTTGATGTAACAACTGCCGAAAATGTACCTGCCATAACCCCTGCTGATTTTCAATTTGTTTTTGGTGATGACAGCTATAAAACTACTTGCGATGCTACTGTTGTGATTGGTTTGGTTATTGAGGGGTTTGAATCGGGCGATTTTTCTGCCTACAACTGGACAAACAATACCGATTCGCCTTGGACTGTTACCGATGAATACAGTCATAACGGCAGTAAATCAGCCGAAGCAGCTGTTGGAAATAACGAAAAAGCGACTTTGAAAATAGAATTGCCAAATGTTCCACAACAAGGAGAATTGAGTTTTTGGTTCAAAACTTCAACAGAAGATAAGTACGATAAATTCCAAGTTAAAGTTAATGGTGTTCTGATTAAGTCATTTTCGGGAGAAAACGATTGGGCGCAGTACACACATAATTTTGCAACCGCAGGTAATTACACTGTCGAATTTATATATAAAAGAGACGGAAATGGCGGTGGCGGTCAAAATAAAGTATGGATAGATGATATTGTCTTTCCGGTTGCTCCGTCAAAAATAAGTCGTGGCGATATAACTATTGAGGCTGTTCAAATTCCTGAATGGTTGGAGTTTACAGACAACGGCAACGGTTCGGCATTGTTAAGCGGAACAACACCTATGAACCAACAGGCTTATAGCGTTGAATTGCAAGCAACAAACGGACAAAAAACTGTAAGTCAGAGTTTTAGTGTCAAAGCACAATCTGATGTAATTTATACTGTTGATAATTTAGTACGTTTTTATCCAAATCCTACGCAAGATGTTTTGAATATATCTTTGAAAAACAGTATCAAAAAAGGTTCTGTTGAGATTATAGATATTAACGGAAGAGTGATGTTGAACAAAAAAATAAAAGATGTTAATACATTGATTGATTTATCAGGCTTTACAAAAGGTACTTACATTCTTAATTTGAATGTTGATGGACAATTATTACAAAATAAAATTATCCTACAATAACAATTAGGGATTTTAGTCAGAATTACGAAAAAGCTACTCAAACGAGTAGCTTTTTTTTCGTCTGTCGTAATTTGGTGTGGAATATTTTTTAGTGAAAAAAACAAGGCTTTCTAAGTCGAAAAATAAACTGTAAATCGTTCGTTATTTGGGTAGTAATATTTTCTGAATGAGCCTATATATGATTTCTTGTAGCTCTAAATTCAGATTTTTTATAGCTTTATCAATTTCCCAATTATTTTTATTGCGAGCTTCTACGTAATTTGAAATTGCTCGAATTTCCGCAAATTTTTGTTCCTCTTGCAAGCACACGTAAAAAAACGCTGCCCCCTCCATAGTTTCGATGTCGGCGTTAAATTTTGTTATCAGTTTTTCGATATTTTGATTGTTTCCGCTTACGGTATTGGTTGTTATTGCGGTAGCTTTTTTAAAAGAAATATCTAAGTTGTTGTTGTTCAGTAGTTTTCCATTGTCGAACGGAGGCGTGTTTGGAGCCGTGAAATTTTGTTCAAAAATAGTTTTAAAGGTGCCATTATCATCAACACCTAAATCGGCAATTTGTTCCGAAACAACGTAAACAACAGTTCCAAGTTTGATTTTTTTGTCAAAAGCACCGGCAATTCCTGCGTTTATAACTAAATCGTATTTTTGTTTTGAAAGCTGTTTAGTGAGTTGATATATAGTCGAATAGCTCCCAATTCCGGTAATCAGAAAATCAATTTCGCTGTCCGAAAAAAATACAGAATAAAAATTATTATTTACCTTTGTTGCCACTTTGAAGGAGTTGATGGTCATTTCAATTTCGTTCAAAGTAGCGCTAACAATCAAAATTTTCATAAAATATTATATAAAAAAAACTACGCAAAAATGAGAAAAATATATTTATCGCCATCGTTTTTATCGGCAAATTTTAATAATTTGCAGAAAGACATCGAAATGATAAACAACAGCGAGGCAGATTATTTTCATCTGGACGTTATGGACGGCGTGTTTGTGCCAAATATTTCGTTTGGTTTTCCGATAATTTCCCACATCAACAAACTAGCCCAAAAGCCGTTGGACGTGCATGCTATGATAGTTGAACCTGATAATTATATATCAGAATTTGCCAAAGTAGGAACTGATATTTTGACAGTTCATTACGAGGCGTGCCGACATTTGCATCGCACTGTTCAGAAAATAAAATCTTCGGGTATGAAAGCCGGAGTATCACTAAATCCACACACACCGGTTGTCTTGTTGCAAGATATTATCGCGGAGCTTGATTTGGTTTTGATAATGTCAGTAAATCCGGGTTTTGGAAACCAAAAGTTTATACCAAATTCTTATAAAAAAATATCAGAACTTCGGGAAATGATAGACAATTCGTCGTCGAATGCCCTTATTGAAGTTGATGGCGGTGTGAATAAAGAAAATTACAAAAAATTATACGACTGTGGAGCTGATATTTTGGTTGCCGGAAGCAGTGTTTTTAAAGCCGAATTTCCGGTAAAAATGATTGAACAATTGAAACAAATTTAATTTAGAAGTAATCTTTATTAGGCTAAAAATTTGTTATATAGATTATTATATGTATTTTTGAAAAATCATTATTAGAAAAAAATATTATGACAAAAAGAAATCAATTTTATAAATGCGAGGCTTGCGGACAAATAGTAGAAGTAATGCAAGCCGGAGCAAAACTTAGTTGTTGCAATCAAGAAATGGCTTTTTTGGAAGAAAAAACAGCAGATTCGACAGTAGAAAAACACGTGCCTGTTATTGAAAAAATAGATGGCGGATATAGAGTTTATGTGGGTTCGACCGAACACCCAATGGCTGAAAAACACTACATTCAGTGGATACAGCTAATTATTGACGACCATACTTTTACAAAATATCTGAAACCCGGCGAAAAACCGGAAGCTATTTTCAAAACAGAACTTACAGGCAAGGTTTCTGCCAAAGAGTATTGTAACTTGCACGGAAATTGGAGTGCAAATTTATAAGCGTTTATACATTTTTTATATTATCCACCCGACATTTTTTGTCGGGTTTTTTTTGCGATTTTTTGGTAGCATATTATACGTTTTTTTCATCAGGAGGTTATTCGCTGAGAATTGTTAAATTGAGAACATCGTAGCCGCTTGAAAATAATTATAATACTGATTGTTGTTGAATTAGGCGCGAGCGTAAAGTGTTGGTATTCAGTCGGTTATGTGCGGTTATTGTAAGTGTTAATTTATTCGTTTGAGGTTGTGGGTGTAACTGTTTTATAATCAATGTTATCGCTTGGGATTTGACGGACTTTTGGAAAGTAAAATCACAATAAAAAAATCAATTCGTTTTTTTTTTCTGAAAAATACTTTAAATAAATTAAATTTTTGTACCTTTGTGTCCAAATAACAAATAAAAACTAAAGCTATGGCAAACAAAGATATAAGTATTGAAAGCATACTGCTAACCTTAAATGAACTTACCGAAAAATTCAAAGAAGGCGAAAAAGAGTGGGCTGAAATAAGGGAAATGTTCAAAGCTACCGATAAAAAGTTTCAAGAAACCGACCGACAGTTCAAGGAAACAGACAAAAAGTTTCAGGAAACCGATAGACAATTCAAGGAAACCGATAAAAAGTTTCAGGAAACCGATAGACAATTCAAGGAAACTGACAAAAAAATAAATAAAGTTCAAGGGCTTTTTACGTCTCAGTGGGGGAAACTCGTTGAAGCGGTTGTTAGACCTGCGTGTTTAAAATTATTCAGAGACAGAAATATTGATGTTTCACGAACACACGAAAATACAATCGTAGAAATCGACGGGATAAAAAAAGCAGAATATGATGCTATTTTGGCTAACGGAAGCGAAGTAGTTGTGGTTGAAGTTAAAACGACATTGAGGGAAAAAGATGTTAGTTATTTTTTGAGAAAACTGGAAGATGTAAAAACTTATATTCCCGAATATGTAAATAAAAGAATTTATGGCGCTATGGCAGCTATAAGTTTTGACCGAAATGCAGAAAAAATGGCTGTTGAAAGTGGTTTATTCTTAATCAAAAGTAGAGAAGAAGGAGTAGTTGATATTGCCAACGCAAAAGATTTTAAGCCTAAAACGTTCTGATTTTATAAAATTTTGTGTCTAAATTTCGGAAATTCACAAGAAAAAAGCAAAACAACATTAATTCTAATATTTAGTGTTTACAGAATACTAAAAAGCAACTACCGATGAAATTAAACCTCAAAAAGTATTTTTTATTCAAAAAAAAAGACAGAATAGGTATTTTGGTAATGTTTTTTGTTGTTCTCGTTTTGTTTGCCCTAAATATTTTGGCAGATAAATTTGTGAAAAATGAGAACGATTATGACTTTTCGGAGTTTTCGACAGAAGTTGATAGTTTTTTAGTTTCATTAGAGCCGGTCGAAACGCAATACGTTTCAAAATTAGATAGCTACATTATTGCTCGTTACGATACATTAGATTTATTTATGTTCAATCCGAATACGGTAACCGCCCAACAGTGGGAAAAACTCGGATTAACAAAAAAACAAATAAAAACAATAAACAATTACGTCAGCAAAGGCGGACGTTTTGTTATAAAAGACGATTTTAGGAAAATTTACGGAATCAGAACAAAACAATATCAGATTTTGAAACCATATATTGACCTGCCCGAAAAAGAGTATAAAAATTACAAGAAAAAATCGGCGAAAAATAAACCTGTAAATTTGTTTGATTTTGACCCCAATACGGCAAGTGATTCTATTTTTGAAGAATTGGGACTGACCAAAAAGCAAATTTCTTCGATAATTAAATATCGTCAAAAGGGCGGACGTTTTTACAAAAAAGAAGATTTTAAGAAAATTTATACTATTTCCGACGAGGATTACAATCGTTTGGCAGAACACATTATTATATATGTGCCAAAATCAGAGACGAAAAAACAACAAATTCCAATAATTGACATAAATACGGCAACTGCCGAAATGTTTGACCAATTACCTAATATCGGCGAGGTTTTCTCGAATCGGATTGTGAAATACAGAAAAAAACTGGGCGGTTTTTACAAAATAGAACAAATTGCCGAAGTTTACGGGCTGAAAACTGAAACTTTTGACAAAATTAAACCCTACTTAACCGTTTCGGAGGTCAAATTGACAAAAATAAACATAAATTTGGCCGAATATAAGGACTTGGTAAAACACCCGTACATTGATTCGCAAACGGCTAACAAAATTCTAAAATACAAAAGCAAAAACGGTTTTTATACTTCGATTGAAATTTTGTCGCAGAAAAAAGTAATTGACAAAAAAGTTTACGATAAAGTTAAATTTTATTTGACAGTCTGATTTTTGTTATTTAGACCAATTCTTAATAAACGCTCAAAAAAAGATATTTTATTTGATAAAAATATGAATTAATTTAAAATTTGTTTTGTTAATAAAAAAAGAATTTGTGGTTTTATAAATTTTTGATAATCAGGTGTTTGCGCTGTTGTGAAGCAATTGTTTTTATGAAAAAAAAGCCCCTCCGAAAAGCTCGTTTTTCAAAATACCAACTATTAGGTATTTCACAATCATCAAGAATGCTATTTATTTGCAGATGTATTTGAGAGATAAATTATTTTATGTAGAGTAAAGTTTGTTATTTACAGAGATTTAATCTTTAAATAATAAAAAATGTTTTATGTCTTAATAATTTAAAATAAAAAATACATCTTCTAAAAAATAATTAATTTTTAACTGTTGTTTACAGGTTGATTTCTGTAAATAACAAACTTTACCATAATGGGCAAAAGCGCATCAGCTTTTGCTTGTAAGATTTATCCATAATATTTTGATTTCTAGGTGGTAAGATTGAGAGTGTAAAAAAAAATAACGTAAGCCAACTTGTTTTTGTGTAGTAAGCTCTCAATCTTTACTCACCACCTGCGCTGAAATTAATTTACTCATAAAAATATATTTAATTCATTTATTAACAACGTTAAACGTTAGTAAAAAAACAAAAAAAATGAAAAAATTTTTACTTATACTATTCTTAGGGAGTAATATTTTTTCGGTTTATGGAAGAGATGTTGATGGACCAACGGGCGAAATAACCGGAAATATCACTGCCGAAGGTGAAAGTGTGCCAAATATTACGATTATCGTAAAAGGAACGAATATCGTTATTGTTACAGATGCTATGGGTGATTTTACGCTCTCTAATGTTCCGGAAGGGAAAGTGGTGGTTATGATAAAAGGCTCCGGTTTTATATCGCAAGAACGAAAGATAAACGTGGAAGCCGACAAAACTTCAACCTTGAATGTGGACATTGTGCCAGATTACATAAACATAGACCAAGTGGTTGTTTCATCAAACAAAACAGAAATGAACAGAGCCAACGCACCGGTTTTAGTAAATGTAATTTCTCCCAAAATAATGAAAGTTACAGGCGCTGTATGTGGCGCTGATGTTTTGAATTTCCAACCCAGTTTGCGCGTAGAAAACAACTGTCAGAACTGTGGTTTTACTCAACTCCGAATGAACGGATTGGAAGGTGCTTATTCGCAGATTCTTATAAATAGCCGTCCTATTTTTAGTGCGATGAACGGTGTGTACGGATTGGAGCAAATTCCGGCTCAAATGATAGACCGAATAGAGGTTGTGCGCGGTGGTGGTTCGGCTTTGTTTGGAGGAAATGCTATCGGTGGTACAGTTAATATTATAACAAAAGAGCCAACTTCAAACTCGTATCAAGTTAATGGTACATACTCGCTTATTGAAGCCGAAACGCCCGACTACAACTTGGGTTTCAACACTTCGGTTGTTTCGCGAGATTTGAAGTCAGGGTTGTTCGTTTTTGGTCTCCGACGCGACCGTCAAGAGCATTATGCAAACAGCGACGATTTTTCGGAAGTTCCTATGCTAAAAACCAATGCTTACGGATTTAATGCTTTTCACAAATTTACAAGTCAGTCAAAAATTTCTTTGAACTTTCATAATTTGAAAGAATATCGACGAGGAGGAAATAAATTTATGCAAGTGCCTCATCTTACGGATATTACAGAAGAATTAGACCACGATATAATCGGGGGCGATCTCACTTACGACTACTTGTCAAAAGATTACAAAACTAAATTATCTGTGTTTACATCTGCACAACACACCATTCGTAAAAGTTACTACGGAGCCGAAAGAGACCCCGCTGCTTACGGACGCACAACTGATATTTCGTGGGTTGTTGGTTCTCAATTTTCTCACAATTTTGATAGATACTTTCCAATGAATTTGGTTACCGGAGTCGAAAATGTTTACTCAAAACTAAACGATACAAAACTTGGGTTTTACGACCAAGAAGCCAGTGTAGATGTGCCGGACAGAGAAATTGTGCATCAAGAAATAAGCACTCCGGGGGCTTACTTGCAAACAGAATGGAACTTTGAGCCTTTGAAAGTTTTGGTGGGAGCAAGATATGATATGCCCGACAAAAAATTAGGCGTAAAACCTGTGTTTATGCCAAGAGCTAATCTCTTATATAAAATTAAAAAAATATCTACTATTCGACTTAGTTACGCGCGTGGCTACCGCTCTCCACAACTATTCGACGAAGACTTGCACATTGAGGCTTCGGGCGCGCGCACACACGTTCACGCTCACAGCGACAGTTTGATTTCCGAGTACTCAAATTCTTTGTCGGGATCGGCTGACTTAACTCTGATTTTCAACAAAATTCAAATGTACTTTTTGACCGAATTTTTCTATACAAAACTCGAAAACCCTTTTACAAACGAGTATGTGTTTGATGAAGTTACCGAGTTACTTACTTTGGTCAAAATCAATGCAAAAACCGGAGCTTATGTTACGGGAGCAAACTTTGAAGCAAAATTTGCTTTCTCTAAATTATTAGAAATTCAAGCAGGGGCAACCGTGCAAAAAAGTTTGTACGAAGAAGCTCAACCTTGGGGCGAAGACGAAAATCTGACCACCAAAAACTTCTTGCGAACTCCCGACCAATACGGGTATGTTGTAGTGAATGTAATTCCTGTAAATAATTTCAATATTTCGTTGTCCGGAAATTATACTGGTCCGATGTGGGTACCTCACTTGGCGGGTGGGTTAGACCCTAATTATCAGTTGATTACAAAAGATGTTTTGCTCCGAACAAAAAGTTTCTTTGATGCCGGTGTAAACATTTCAAAACGCTTTGTAATAAACAGAGAATTTAGTGTGGAAATTAACGCCGGAGTTAAAAATATCTTTAACAGTTATCAAGACGATTTCGATATTGGAGTTAATAGAGATGCCGGATTCGTTTACGGACCTCTACTGCCGCGAGCTTATATGGTGGGGATTAAATTTGGTAATTTTTAATCTTTTTATATAGTCTTTTAATGTTTGTTAAACCTTTCGGAAAAATCTGAAAGGTTTTTTCTATTCTATGGGGATTTTGAAAATCAATAGTTCGATGTTTTTCTGTAAGGGTCTAAAAATCAGTGGTTTATGCGCGTTGATGCTTTCTGTATGATTGATAATCAGTGTTATAATAACTGTCGTGAGGACTTACTAGTTATTCTAAAACGAAACGTTCTTTTTTTTTGTACGTTTCGTTTTTAATCTTACTCAGCGATGACATTTTGTCATAAAATAACACCTAATAATTATA